>Ga0116170_10000172_pt1 | contig 65521 bp, 78 predicted proteins | sample AD_JPNHW1_MetaG_FD_89797 | JGI IMG/M metagenome (GOLD analysis project Ga0116170, IMG submission 89797) | Active sludge microbial communities of municipal wastewater-treating anaerobic digesters from Japan - AD_JPNHW1_MetaG | ecosystem: Engineered > Bioreactor > Anaerobic > Digestate | place... | reverse complement strand
TAATCACCGGAATGTCGCTCTTAGGAGCCGCAGTTTCTTGAACATTTACATTTGCTTTTTTCAGGGCCATAATTTGTTGTATATTTGTTAGTTGTTAAATTAACCGCAATCGTGGATACACTATATCACTCTGCGGAAAATTGTAAACACTTTTTTGCAACTATTTTTAAGGCCCCTCCGCTAGTTGATTTGAACTGACGCCTGCGTTTGAGCCCCATGTTCATCTCGCACTGTAATTGTGGCAGTGATGGTTCCTGCTGCAGTTCGGCGTCCAATGACACAGAACCCATTTCCGTAGGTGACTGTCCCAGGACCCGCGAGAGACCACGAGGCGGTAAGCTTGTTATTTTGCGGATGGGTAGCGTTCGCGCTTAATACAAAGAGTCGACCCGTTGCGACCGATGTTGGATACGCGGTTGGAGATTGGATCTGAGGATTAGAGTTTCCGTTGACGGTCACATACTTGCTTGTCACGAGTGACGCCCCTGATGTGCTTGAGACGGTAATCTGTACTAGCACAGTTGACTTATCAACCAGCCCTGCCGCTGCCGCAACTGCCGTCGTGATTGGCATGGACAGCAAGCTCTTGCATCCCTTTCCAGACGCCGTCAGCGTTGCTGAAAGACCTGGAATGGAGATAACAGAGCTGTCGCTTGTCCTTTTTACCACCCACGCGATGCTGTTTATTGTTCCTCCATTTGGATCAGAGGCGTACACCGACACTTTCATGTTTGTGTCGGACGTGCTCGCGTCAGCGATCCGCATCTCTGTCCAGTCGTAGTCGATCTCAGAGACCATCAGCGGGAGCATGGTTACCCCACAAACCGGGACCTTAATCGTGGTCGAACCGTTTGCGTTAAAGACTACCAAGTCGTACAGCCCAGATGACGGCGTGGTGTTGATGGTGACCAGAGAAGCTCCAACCACATTCTGCTGAACAGAGTTGAACGTGCATGTGCACGGGCCATCCACGTTGAACCGTAGCGCTCCTGCTGCGTATGACACATTGGTGACCAACGGCGGGGCGGACACGACGATCCCAGTCTCGCTCTTCTCAACAGATTGACCACGCTCGTCGACCACGCAGACGCTGTAACTGAGCGGCCCAGGACGGTTGACGATCTTGTCTGCCTGACCGACGTTTGTGACGGACACTGTGCCGTCCCACCATTTCCAAACGAATGTCAAGTTTGTTCCGGTCGCAGTGCACGCAGCGTGCAGTGTATCTCCAATCTTTAAACTCATGAGTGTGTAGGCGTTTGTGCGGTCGGAGCAGCAGGAGATGAATCTGCCTGATAGCTCGCCGCGCTTTCAGATTTAATATGCTCGCGTCTTTCGAACGTTGATCCAGTAATAAGAAGCGCAGAAGGGTAGCCTGGATTGGGGTAATCCGTTCCTTCGTGCGAGTATGACGTTGCTGATCCATCCATTCCAATGGTTGCCATGACTCCACCCGGAGTTGAGGCAATTGACGGTGTGATGGCGACTTCGGTAAGGGTGCCGTTAGCTGGGCTGACCTGGTACATCCGAACCGTACGCTCGAAGATTCGAATCGCGTAGATCGCAATCTGACGCTTGAATCCTTTCTCAGGGAAGTCACGGTCGTTTGTCCAGTTGACCACAAGTGACCACGGCTTTGTCAAGGCAGCGTTGAGCGTGAACTCGAGAGTTGTCGTGGCGCGGTAGTTCAAAGACCCAGGTAGCAACTTCCCGACCACCACAGCGTCTCCAATGCTCAGCTCGACAGCGAACCCGTCGAAACCGGGGTCAGGGCGCCCGACGTTTCCAGCATCAATCTCAACGGCGTAGCTTCCTTTTGGAATGTCAGTGTTAAATGTGAAGCTTAACAGACCCGCGTCGTCTCTTGTGGCGTACGGAAGGTCCTGACCGGTGAACTCGCTCTCAGGGTCGTCCCATGAGTAGTAGACGTCCTTTCCAACAATCGAGCAGACGCTTCGCTGGGTTGAGTAGAGGTATGCTGGCCTGCGAGCTCCGACTGGGCTGGTGTACTCGCCATCAGTCCTTGCGTCATCGAATGAGTGATCGTCATCGATCATGATTCCAGCAGAAGGTGTGCCAACAACCTTGTTGTCCATGTAGCGAAGTTCCCACGTGCTGTCTTTTGGGTAGACCCCTCTTCCGCTTGGGTTGACCTTGTCAGAAGATAGCCCGGTCAACGACACGATTACCTTGTAGCGTCCAAGCGCAGGAGCGCTTACCTGTTTTACCGATCCTACGAAACCATATTTGTCTTCAACAGCAGGAGGATTCTTAAGTCCGGCGGCTCCTTGCGTGATGAGAATCACGTCTGATCCGGGCTCTAAGATGCAGTCGATCTGGCTGAACTCTACAGAGACTTCGCCCAACCCTGTTGCGATCTGAGGAAGGCCACTGGTGTCGAGGAACTGTTGCTCTCCAGGAACAACCGATCCAATCCTTTTTGCCACCGTGATAAGGTTTCCAGTGTCACCAAAGTACTCGGCTGGAGGAGTCCTGTAGGCTGCGACTGCCAGGTTGTTCATCTCTTCTTGCGTGGCGCTGTGAGCCAGGAATATTTCGCGCTGGCTTCTAAGGTAGCGCGAAACAGTCGCGGTGCATACCCCATTTTCTGCTCCAATTTTGTATACAAACCCGTCGTTACCCCTTGTCCATACGTGCGAAGCGCATGGATTGATTGGAGTGGTAACTAGCTTTCCGCTTGCCGGAACATCGCACATGCGAGTTCCAAGCCTCCACGAAGATGCGGGAAGTCCTTGTCCGCCTCCAATTCCAACCTCTCGTTTTAGATCTGATCCGTAGTACCGTCCGCTACCAAGATACCGAATCGCTCTTCCGCGGCGGTCTGCTCCAGACGTGGTAGACTTCTTGACGTACTCAACAGTGACTCGAGTTTTCTCGCTCGAGTTCAGCGTAAGCTCTCCGGTGTAGTAGTTGATCGTCCCTCCAGTCACGAGACCTGACAGACCTATTGTCCCTGTCTCATTTCCTGCGTTAGGAACGTCAGTGATGGTGTTTGATCCCTGGCGCACTACCACCGATCCAGGAGTAACTGGTGACGCGAGCTGACAGGTTGCTGTGGTGGCCACGTCGACATTCTTGAGGTGTGGGAATGGAGCAACCGCGTTGCTTGTTGGGAAAGCGAATCCAGACGGCAGCACCTCAATTCTCCATTTTTCTTTTCGCACCAGTGTCTCAAAGTAAGGCACGGCCTGAACAACTTTTGTGTCGCGCAGTTTTGGAGATAGCAAAGATGCGAGCTGTGCTGAAGTCTTAACCACTCCCCACATCCTTAAGTCGTGTATTCCAAATCCGGTTGAGGACCCAGAGATTCGTGTAAACGTGTCGTCTCCGCTGAAACCGATGTAGCTGACACTTGGATATGACGCTTGCGAAGCTCCGACGCTGGCTGTCACGCCTGCATATCCAGCTGATGTGGGGGTGATGGTGAGAGTGGCAAAGTTAAACTGTCCCGCAGTCAGAGGCAGCGCGGTTGGAAGCAGCGCGAGCACTCCGTTAGCTCCCTTTACCCACCACTGAATTGAGCTTCCGTTAGTGGTAGCAGAAACTACGGGTATGTTTGGAGACACCATCGCAGAAACTTTGATCACGTACGCCGCTCCGACCGCTTGGTATTCAGTTATTCCATCGATGCCGACAAATCCTCCAGTGTAATCCTTTCCAGCGTAGCGAACTGTACCGCCCATTGCTGCGTAAGGAACACCTGGTAAGATGTACCCGCTTGGAGTGCGCGCTGACCCTACTTCAATAATGGTTGAGTTCGCTCCGACTGGTCCTGGCTTAATCCACACTGCGAGTGTAAAAGCTCCGCTAATGTCCTTTCCAGCGCTGGACACCAAAGATACGCCGCTGTTGAGCTTTGTGTACCATCCCCTGTTGGAATCCCACGGGCGGTCGCTTCGTGCGATCGTACCAATCAGGTCTTGTTTCGACTTTGTCGGCGAAATGTCCGCAATGTCCGCCGTTTCTTCAGGGTGCCTGTTGAATGGGATCCAGCAGACGAGGCCTTCAGTGTGCGTCTTTGAATAAAATTTAGAGGGATCCCCGACAAGTACCCCGTTGACAGATCCAATGTGGTAAAGCTTGTCCCCCATCACACCGACTGCCGTGCGTCCCTGGATGTATTCTCCGCTACCATTCGGAACTCGAGGAGCAAGCGAGATGCGGATTGGGCGCGATTGAGTTTGAGACATGATGTCATGACCGATCACGTCAAACTCAACTCCGCTTTGATCTAGCACTGTCAGCTTTGAGGTCTCAGCTCTCAATGACGCGTCAGGTTTGTCAGGAAGATAAGTGTCAAGGTCGACCATGTCCCCGCCAGCGCACAGGCTGCTAAGCACAGAGCCGTCCTCATTCTGAGCATACTGTCCTTCAGTCGGATCTTGCTCATCTTCAGGTCTCCCCTGGTATCCCACCAAGTCTTGTTCCTTGAGAGCGTTTGTCGGCTCAGGACGCAACTTGTCTGGAGTTTCAGGAATCCACTTTGCGATGATCTGCTGTCCAACTGCGACATCTCCAGACCAGCTATACTTGAACGTGTTGATCGGAATCGGAGTTGTCACGCTATCTGCGCCAGAGTCTCCGCTTGGAAAGCGGAATGTGGCTGTGAACCCGCGAGTCACGCCTAGTTTGTCAATAACGGTAGCCGTGTAGTTGATAGTGTGCTGGTCGTTCGGGTCAGTTTCACCTGTGGCTGCAACTTGCGTTTCGCCGTCTGCGCAAAGAAGCACGAGTGAAGCGCTGTAAGGCGGTTCAGGAGGATTTGGACTTATGGCCAGAGCATCTCCGTTTCCCGTCATCTCGTCGCCTTCGGCGTAGGTTGCCAAGGTTGTTTTATTCGGAAATGGAGCGTAGATCACGTTGTCCGCAAGCGAGAATCCAAACGATAATCGACGAGGGGCACGAGTTGCAGCGCGGACCTCCTCAAAGTGCTGAGTAGACTGAAGCCCGATCTCGCTGAGCTTTGCCATGTCGATCTGCACGTCCTTATTTGCTGGTGACGCTTGGACGCGCGGTCTTACTCCAGTCCACGGCCGAAATGGAGCTTGGGCTGTTCCATCAGAGCACAGTGACGGGTTCTCGGCAAGATTCTTGTTTTTGGTAACCGCTGAAGCTCCGTACGCTTTCACGAACTTTTCAAAGTCGATAGTAAGCGACAGGTTGTAGTAGCTTGTTCGGTATTTGACCGCAGACAGGTAGTAAGGCTCAATCCTTAGTTGTCCTAGCGCTCCAGTTGTAAGTGTCACTCCGTTAAATCCTGGACCTTCTGCAATTGCTTCTGCCCACATCCTGGCGCCGTCGGGGTTGCTGGTCACTGACAGGTCAGATGAATCTGCGTCTGCGCCTCCTACGTTGAAGACGCGACTAAAAATTCCTCCATTTCCGGTAAACCTGCTGCTGGCCGCATAACAGACGCCGTTGTACAAAACGACTCCTGTTCCTACCACCGCGTACTTGAAACCTTGTTTGATACCCGCTACCCTCAACCCAAGATACAGAGGGCCTGAGGAGCCGCTTCGACCTCCGATGTCCACCCCGTTGTACGTCGCGTAGTCGTTGGCGCTTCCAGACCCAGATTGAATGGTGTATGTCTCTCCGACTTGCACCGGGATAGTTGGAATCTCGTTTCCAAGCGAGTCTGAGACCACTGAGTGTGCAACTACGTTTCCACTCGAGTCTCTTGCAATCACATTGCCAGTGATTACTGCGTAGGTCTTTCCGACCACTCCCGTGAACTGGTTTGTCACGACGTAACTCTTTGAGGTGTCGTTCCCTGAGTCTGTCACGGCGTAGACTTCAACACTTCCGGATGCCGTGCCGACTTCAATTCCGCTTGCTCCGGTGAAGATCGAGTCTTGAGCGTAGTTGACTCCTCCATAGATGACTGCTCCCTTTCCAGCAACAGCATGCAGCGCGCTTGAAAGTGGAAGACTGCGCAAAGCGTCGGTGTTGATCTCAGTTGGGCCTTGAACCAGCTCCACGGACGCTTTCCTGTGGTTTGCTCCACCTGACAGGACGTAAGCGGTTCCTGCTTTCGGGTGGCTTACTGTTCCTGTCTCGCTTACAAAGATCTTTACAAATGGGTTGTAGCCATTCACCGCGGTCGGGTAAAAGCTCTGCGTGTTTCGGCTGGTACTCAGGGTGGCGTAGCTTCCAAATGTCCAGTCTGTTCCGTTCTGAACCGCAGGCCACCCGAAGAGCTCTCCTCCATCAGTATAGTCAAACGGATCGTACGGCTGAATGTCTTCAGGCGTACTAACAGCAACCGTGGGCTCGATGTCAGGCGAGAATTTGAAGTCCTTGTCGTTAGCAGGAGAGCCTACGTCGTTTGGAAGGCGCGGCGTGAGTCGCCCCCATAGAGGAGTCAGTTTCACTTCGCCAAAGTTCATCAACCTGCCGAGCACTTCAAAGCTCTGCGATGTTCCTTTGATCTTGAGCCGCGGGAAGTAACCTGCCACGATGCGCCGCTGCTCAGACGCACGAAGCTTGCTCTTGTTGGTCTGATAAAGGACGGTGCCGAAAGTCGAAGCCAGATACTGGATGATGTCGGCGTCGACAGCGCGCAGGAAGTCAGTCCCAAGCGAGACGCTTGTCAGCAGGTCTGAGCTCATTCCCATGCGCTCAGCGGCCCACTCTGCGACATTTCCGTACCACAGCTTCCACGGTCCAGATCCAGGAACGGTGCCTTCAGGAAGCTTTGGAGTCGAGCTGTCCACCGTGAGGGTCCTTATGACAGTTCGTCCTTGAGAGCTGGTGTAAGTGGCAAAGATGACGTTGTCTGAAGTCTCAGGAAATGGCGCAGTTGGATCGAGCAGCTGTTCGTACTTCTTGACGTACGAGCGCAGATCTTCGAGGCGGTCCTGGTAACCACCGCACAGCGCTTGAAGCACTCCTCGTGAATCGAGGTTTTGAACTCCCTCAGGGATCTTGTTAAAAAGAAAATCTTCTGGCAGTGGCTGCAAGCTCATGCCATATCTACAGGTCGGTTAGCCCTTCCGAGCTATTTCTTCTTGCGCTTGAAGCTGATAAGGCCGTCCTTGACTTTGAAGCCAAACTTCGTCGGCTTGGGAGGGCCGTCAGAGTCAAGAAGCTGGTTCACCAGCGCTTCCGCTTGCTTCTCTGGTGTTAGGCTTTCAACCCTAGATGAACGTTCTTTTGCCAGGTTGATCAACTTATTGCTTTTCATCTCCCTGGCCTTCTGGACCAAATCTATGATGTCGTCGCTTTTTGGGCGGAATGGAAACAGCCTGATGATTTCATTCTCAGTCTTGGCATCCCGCCATGTCTGAGCTTTCTCCTGGCGCTCAGGTTCTGGCGCCGCTTCAGGCTCAGGGCTTCCGTGCTCGTTTCCGAACCACTGACCTTCGATGTACTCGACCACACCGTGGATGATCTCATACAAATTTCCAAGGTCTTCGTCCCTGTTCCCAGAGTACCTGATCGGCCCAAGGCCGCCCGATCCGTGGTTTCCAAGCTTTTTCTTCTTCGGCCTGAAGGAGTAGATGATTCCACTCGGGACTACATTAACTTGAAACTCGCCAATCTCCGACGCCCACGTGAGATAGTCCTTGCTTCCTCTGGTGGTGATGCCGACGTAGGACCACGTTGAAGTCGTTTTGATGTCCTGTCCTGTTGAATCCACCGCAGAGACGATCGATTGGAGATATTGGGAGTCAGTCATATTATTCGCAAGAAGCGTTGCGGCCTCTGCCGTGCGGTCCATCTCGGCGCGCCTCAAGGTCGTTGCGTTCCTGGTCCTCAGACGCGTCTGAATCTCCGGCGCGCGTCAGCGCCGACAGAGGGACCCACGACGGGCTCTCTTTTACGGTGAATTTGACCAGAACCTTTCCTTGGGTTTCGTGGCGCTTCACGACCTGACCGGTTGTTCCAGCTGGAATGCCGATGAACGGGCGCGTCAGCTTGACCTGTTCAGCACCTGGAACAGCGGCCTCAATGAGCTTACGAGAGACGGACTCTTCAACTTCCGCTTTTCCCTTCGGCTTTAGAGTTCCAACGCGGTACGTGCACAAGCGGTTGTGGATTGCCACAGTAGCATTTTCTCCCTTGATTTTGCGCACCACGCCAACAAGTCCTGTCCTTGTTACAACTTTCTGGCCAACGCTTAGCGACTCGTTCACGCCGCGCTCATACCCCAGAATCCTGCAAGCCTCTTTAGCCGCGCTCTGAGCAGCTTCGTCTTCGAGACCCATATCTCTAGCGGCGTCGATGCACAGCGACCAGCATTCCTCACTCTGGTCTTCTGGGCTCATATCGGCGTCGATTACATCGCCGAGAAACTGTTCAACTCGGTCAACAATCCTATCTGCTGTGCTCTTTTTGGGAGGAGCTGCAGGTTGAGGAGGCCATACAGCCACAGGCGCTTTCTTGGGTTTCATGTTATTGCTGAATGGGGGTAAAATGGTAGCCAGAGACAGCGTGCAGCGTGGTGCCATTGTCAAACTTGACAGTGTAATACTCGAAGTCCTTGTTAGGCTCTTCGTTACCTGAGCAGACATCCAGGCTCTCGATAGTGCCAGTCGCGCCCTCAAATTCTTCGATGCTTCCTTCTCCTCCGATGTCGGAAAGGTCGCCAAATTCCCTCGGGCTAATATCTCTCAGGTTAAACCGCACCCGCGTGCCATCGGCGAGCTCTTGAGGATCCTTTTGCTGGTGTTGTGGATCATCCCTGAAATCAGGTGTTCCGTCCTCAAGAAGGGCGGCCACCACGCGTGCCGCTTTTGACTCGTTTATTTTCATGCTGGTTAACTACACCTCGAGATCCTCGTCGGTTGCGCCGAACTCGTTTTTGAGCACGTAGTTGAACACCTCTTGCTCAAGGAAATCCATGAGCTCGTCAGTTCGCTTTCCAGAGTCGTAGATGTTTTCAAACCTCTCAATGACAATCTTCTCGAAGCGATCGAAAGCCTTCCAAACATCTTCAGGGTCCTTGACGTTGACGGCATGCGTGACGAGATCGGCCATAAGGAGCCTTCTAAGCTCGTCAACTTGTCCCTTAACGTCGCCAACAACTTCGTCCTCCGCGTCTGCAAATCCTTTGAGCGGGGTCAGAATCTTTCCGTTTGCCACAATGTCGTTCATTCGCACCCAGTAGATGTTGGTGGTAGAAGTGTCTTCGCCTTCTGGGATGCATGGGTAAAGCTCGGTGCTCTGCTTGAGCCACTCCTTAGCTGCCGGATCGACGACGTGACGCCAATTTTGGCTGTATTCCTGGGTAGCGTGGAAGTACACTGAATCAAGCTCGCCTGGACCGCCTCTTTCTTCGCCGTACGCCGGAGAGATGTAGGCTGATCCTTTCTGGTAAGTCCCAGGATTCAGCTTTCTGACGCGTCCGATGTCTCGGCTGTTCTCAGGGTCTTGGTCGCAGTGAAACGCCTCGATCGGTCGGAGTATTTTGAATTTAAACTTCCCTGACTGCGCTCCGTCAAGCTCGTTTGATTTACGCCACTGGTCGTCCGCTGGAGGTGCGCCAGGATTCGGGTTTAGTGCGTACTCGTCCAAAAGGTGCTCGACCACTTTCTTAGCAGTCGCTTGTTTTTGTTTCTCATTCATGGGATTACTTTGCTTTTGGCTTTCTTTCGCGCTTGCTGGCTGGATCAAGTTCGCGCTCGCATCTTGGGCAGGTCTTGCTGTTAAACGCAGCAAGCACTACGTCGTCGCAGTGGCCGCAATAGTAAAGGGATCCATTTTCAATCTTGCCACCATCTTCCTCGAGAAGGGCTCTTACCAGCTGGTCAGCCTTGGATTCATTTCGCATACACTACTTATGATACCCCAAGACCGCCAAAATGTAAACATTTCTTATTTGAAACGAGGCTCGCTCTGTGACAGGATTGACGCGTAGCGGTACTTTGCGAGAGGGGCCTGTACTGATACTCCTTTGCGGTTCAGGAGATGAAGGGATGGACCCTGGGTGACAACAGCTAGTGCGTCTTCAGCTGAGATGTCGATGTGAGAAATGACCTCCAGTCCGTCGTCGCTTACGCGGGTGACTCGGTATGGTGCCTCGCCTGGCTTTGGGTTGCGATGCACCATGAACCTGAACGGTGTGCCGTCAATCGCGGCTACAAAATCAAAGCGGATGAGCAAGCGCGCGGGCATGCTCTAACTACGGTCAGTCGATCAGTCGCCTTACGAGCTCGTCTGCTTTTGACTCCGAAGTTTGCTTGGCAGGAGTCGGAGGAGTGTCGCAGTTCCAATCTTGCAGCGCCATGAGCATTCCAGCCATGGCGTTGTCGTCGCCGTTCCACCAGACGATCTCGCCTCTCGCCACCTTGCCGCTTGAGTCGAAGATGACTTTGACCATGTTGGCTTCGTTGTCATGCTGGCCGTCATAAAGGACGTATTCCAAGCCTGGATCGAAGCTGAAGTCGTACTCCTCTGGGTCATGGCGAACTGGCTTGCCATTTTGCAGCAGACGGAGATCGCAGTGGTCCGCATTTTCAGCGGCGTGCTCGTCAGCATCTAAACAAAACAGCTGCGCGAGGTCGTCAAACGTGGCCTCGTGGCCTTTGGTGGGGATGTAGACGTTGCCGTCCTCGCGCTTTGGAATCCAGTTGTCGTTCATTGCTTGTAAATGTAAAAAGTCAGCGGTATCTTGCCTGATGCCCGGTTTCCCTTGTACAGCCGTCCTGAGTCAGCTCTCCACCAGTCTCCGCTAGGCTGTATCAGCTGAGACTTGAATGGTTCAGGCATCTCGAACTCGTCATCTTGGAAGATGTATCCTGGCATCTGAATCTTGGAGGCCGCAAGCCACTGATTGGCGCAATGCGCCAGGAACTTGAAGCTTGGGTCCCAATGGGAGGTGCCATACTGGCGGACAAAGTCGACGTATTCCTGTGATGGCTTCGGGTGGCCGGTAACTCGTGGAGGATTCTCGCCGAAGTATGCGGTGGCGTCGAATTGGATGCACTTGCCCTCTACGGGGTCAATTCCGATTAGGTATTTGACCTCTGGCAGGTCGTAGTCACGATACTGCCTTGCACCATAGCCGGCAAGAGGACCAGGCCCTGGGGCCCCTCCGGACCACTTTAAGGTGTGCTTGCCAAGCAGGTCATTGAGGTAGACTGCCACCTCGTAGGTGACATCCTTCAATGGCACTGGCGGGAACACGGATGCTCCCGGTACCGCGGCCTCAATGAGCTGGCGAGCCTTCATTATTTTTCCTTGCCAGGAGTGCGGCCAGTTTTCTTGGACCACCTTGCTGCAAACTTGTTTTCGCGGTCCTTGTTTTTGAGATCCTTCTTCATCTCTTTGTCGGCGCCTTTGAAACCTTTACCGGTTTTGCAGGCGGGTCCTTTGCACATGGCTTCGATAATTTGTCTTGCTCGCATGGGCTAACTATTCGTCTCCATCCCCGTCTGTGTCGCTCCAGGTGACACCTGGGAAAGAGTTATCGATGCGGTTCATAGTATGCTCGTCAGCCTTGCCCACCACCTTAAATTCCCCGCTGAGCAGCTCGGCTGAAGCGTAAGGGTCATCGACTGACATGCCGTCAGAAGGTTCAGAGGGATCCTCACCGGCGTAGTACAGGCCACCTTTAGCAAGCGAGACAAACCACATAGTAGCGCCGCCTCTGGTAATGCCGTCAATGGCCACGAATTGCTCGCCGTCCACCTCCACGATGTCACCGATGTCTACGCCCTCAAGGTACTCGGGCTCTGATGAGCCTCCGCTACCTGCGAGATCGTATTCGGCAATCAGAGCTTCGCTGGTAGACGCCTTGCGCAGCAGGAAGCCCCGCGTACTCAGGCTGTAGACTTCGTACCCAGTGTAGCCCTGCTCTTCCAGGTGCTTCGTCAGCCCGTGAGCCACGTCTTCCCATTCGCTCTTATCGCATTGGTGTTTGTATTCCCGGTAGCGCATCCCGATCTCTTCGCCCCCGAGGTGAGACCAAGCAGTGACCGAATCGCCGATGTGCTCGTCTACCCATGGCTTCAGGAGAGCGTTAATGGCGTCGTCAACCTCGTCTCTGGAAGGAGCGGGCTTCGGCTTGGGCTCGTAATATTCGTCCTCGCCAAGCAGAGACTCAACCACGCTCTGTGCAATCTTCTCGTTCGTCATGCCAATAACTATGGACTCTGACTGCTTAATCTTCGGATGGGTCGCGTAAAAGTTCTGGTTGGTCACGATCGTGTGCCTGAAGCTCTGACCTCCTGACCTAGCCAGATAGTCCTCCACCGCAAACTTGTCATCGTCCTTAGGATAATCCCACCAGACTACCACTCCCTTGCCGTCGTAACGCCAGCGCTCAGCAGGGTTGTACTTCCCAAAGTGCTTAGTGTGGTTGTCCTCTCTGTCACCTGTGACGCTAGCAGCGCGCACCTCTCCCTGATGAACTACCCCGATAAGGACCTTGCCGCGTACCTTAGATGCCTTAGGAGTCTCGGTAGCCTCGCAGTCAGCAGCATCCAGCCAGTATCGCCGTCTCTGCCAGCGCACTAGCACCTTTAGACCACCCCCGACAGGCTCGCCAGAGAAGACGTTCACGTCTGACCCGTCAGCATAGCCCACGAAGACTACCGTGCGATTGTGCTTCGTGTCGCGCACTAAGGATTGACTCGTAACAAGGTCTTTGAGTTGAGATTTGTCCACGCCATAACTAGCCCCGTTACGGCCCAAGAAATGAGCCAAGTGAGATGCAAAGGATGAAATGTCTAACGGATGAGCCACAAGCACTCGGTATGCCTTGGGCAATAGTGATCAAGAGAAAAAAGATCACGGTGTGTTGACCAATGGGTCTGGCGACCCCTATTTCAGGAGCGCGGGGAGCGGGCGTGGGGGTGCCTGAACGCGTGGGGGTGGTCAGCCCCCGGTCAACCGGTCGTGTTGGATTAGCCAACTCACGAGCGGCGATTTGGCGTCTGAGAGATAGAGACAACTCAGGTGTTATCGACATGGTTGCGTTAACAACAACGCGACAGAGCGCCAGGCATATGTTTAAAGTCTTGCCAAAGGACATCTCGAACGGGAATTAAAAAACCGTGGTGGTCATGTGGGCCTGGGAGTCTCTTGGACTGGACTGGGAATGTCCTCTAGTCACTCATTGCTCCATAATATGCCGACCATCCACGGGTGTTGAATCGACTCACGAAGTATGTGGACCTTTGGGCTCTATGGCCGCTGACTTGTCACTTCGCACTGCGAACAACAACAGTTGTTTAAAGAACTGGACTTTTTAAGCCAGCCTCAAAACTCTTAGGTTCTCATAAGCGTGGTCACGTTAACAGAAACTGCATCGCGGATAAGGATCTTCGGCTCGAACGAAGAGATCAACACGATTACGGATCATTTTAAGTTCCGTCCTGAGAACTATTGGAGGGCCGACTCCTACCAGATGTATAAGCTCACGGAGGGCAAGCGAGGCTGGAGTGGATACCTCTACCCGGTCGAGAAAACCAGCCCGACAAGCGCCGAGGCTCGACGCGGATGGCTAAGGGACGTCCTCGATCTCTGCCGCATACACCGGTTTGATCTTAACACCTCAAAGCTTCTTCCAAGGTCATTCAAGGGAATGGTTCCAGATGATGTCCCTGACGACATAGTGGCCTCTGAGTTCCAATTAGACGAGGGTCAACGTAGATGCATCTGCGCGTGGCTCTCTGAAGCGATCGGGATGTGCCAGGTCACTGTATCAGGTGGTAAGACTGTCACTTTCTGCGCCGCCGCGGCGATGATCAAGAAAGAGATGCCTGACGCTCGGTTCATTTATTTCACGGCGTCTGAGCGTCTGGCCAACCAGGTTATCAAAGAAGCCAGGAAGTTCCTTCCGTCGTGGGACATCGCCCAATTTGGTGGTGGCAAGAATGAACTGATGAAGAAAGACTCGAGTGGAAACGAGGTTTGGACCTTGTCCAAAGGTCGCGATATGGTTGTCGTGACTGGCTCAATGCTTTCTCGCCACTTCATCAAGCTGAAACGCGACGGCTGGTTCAACACTTTCGCGGGAATCCTCGTCGATGAGTGTCACCACGCTCCGAGTGACTCCTGGTCCAAGGCTATAATGGCCATCCCTGCCTTCTATCGTCTTGGTGCCTCAGACACCACGCTTTCCGAAGATAAGACGCGGTGCAGCGACATGCACGGTTTGGTCGGTCCCATCCTTGAGAAGATCGAGGCGGCGCCGCTCATTCACGTCGGACGCATCGCGAAGCCCATCGTGCATGTGGTCGACATCCGCGCGTGGAAAAACAAGTTCAAGGGAGTCAGCCAGCTTCCGACCGAGGAGACTGACGCCTGGGCGTTGATCAAAGGGGTCTGGCAGAGAGGGACATATCTTGGTCCAGTCTACGAAACTGATCCAGATCAGAAATACGAGGATGGGCTGCTTCGTGACAAAGACGGCGAGCTGGTCAAGGTGCCAAACTGCCACCGCCTCTCACTTCCAGCTCCGAATGGAAAGATGGGAGAGTTTGAGGTTGAGTCAAAGTGGTGCCTGCTTGAGCGCATGTATGACAAGAGCATCATATCGTTTAAGGAGCGCAACCAGCTCATTGCCAGGTGGGCTAAGTTCTACGCGGACCAGGGTCTACAGACTCTTGTGGTTGCCACAAGAACGCTCCACGTCTACATTCTCCAGGCGATGATCTCCAAGCTGGTCGGCGCCGATAAGGTGAGGATACTATTTTCTGAGCACAGCACCAAGCAGCGCGACGAGACGTTCGACTGGCTGAGAGCCACACCAGGCTGCATCCTGATCTCGAGTGTGGTCAAAGAAGGCGTGTCTGTTAATGAGATACGAGCAGGCGTGATCGCTGACTATGTGGCCTCGTTTGAGCTGCTAAATCAGATGATCGGTCGCATGATTCGCAAGAAGTATACCGGCGAGAACGTCGGTCGCATCACAATGTTTGTGGAACGCCAGCACCCAACCTACTACCGCGGATCTATGGATGTTATCAAAGGTCTTGAGAAGTTCAGGGCTTACGAGTTCAAGTATCCGTGCACCGAGCCAGAGTCTGCCCAGGCCGCCGAAACTTTCAAGGCCGCTGAACCTTACGCTGGCGCGTAGTTATGGCATGCAAGTTAAAAAGAAAAAAGGATCATTCAACGACTACGAGTTGAACATGTCGTGGGGCGAACTTGAAGCCATTCGCGATGCGCTGTCCCAACACCACACTGGTCCGATTGCCGACGAGCTTTTTGCCGGCATCATCTGGAGCATGGAACGACTTCCCAAGCCAGGTGAAGATGAAGACAGCAAAGAGGGCGACGGTGAAGAAAACATTCAGACTGGAGGCTCTCAACCGATTTCCGCGGGTCCTGGCGCTCCTAAATCTCCTGGTGGAGCATCTGGTGAGATCAACTCTCTCGCTGATTTGGACCGCGAGCTTCCTGCCCCGAAAGACGCTGCTGGTGAGGATGAAGGAGAAGGCGATGAAGCGCCTCCCCCTGAAGACGACGAGAAATAGTTTGGCTGTTGGTTTGTTTGGGGCGTCCTTGGAAACGAGGACGCCTTTTTAGTCACTTGATCCCGAGCTCCACTTTCAGATCGTCGGGAATTCTGCTTTGCAGTACTGAAGGAGGAGCTAGCTTGCACAGGTGTGTGACGATCTCGTCACTCATGAATGGGTTTAACAGCCACCATACGCCGTCGCCATCCGGTGCGGGAACTGACAAAATAACGATGATGGACGATGACCTGCCAGTAGGCGTTGGTGTAAGAACTAGAAGGAATTTGATTTCGCTTCCTCCTGAATGAAGAAACCTGTCAACCTCAACGAACGAGCTTCCAGCAACGCAATCAAACTTAAACCTATCAATGACTTCTTTCTGTAGCAGGCGCATAGAGCCTAGAACTTGTTCTGTAAGTATGCTATGCCTAACACGGTCGGGGTCATAACGAACAATACAGCGAGCGACATCAGCGCACTAACGAGCGCGTCTTCGGCTGGAGTGGCTCAGCTTCAGGCGATTATAGGCAATTTGATCAGCGACGTCACTGGAGCGATAAACGATTTCAAGTCTAGAGCTGACGCACGCCTTAACCAGCACGCCAGCCTTTCATTAGTGGAGGCGCATGGGGTAACGCTTAAAGCTCCGAGCACGCCGTACCGGAATTCATACGGTTCAGTCGTAGGATACTGGGTGTTTGTGTTTAACGTTCCGCGCAGGCTTGACGACGGCTCAATCGATACAAGCAAGGCTCCTGTGACGATGTACGTTCCCTGCTCTTACGTTCCGTCAGGACCAAACGGGAACGTTTCCTCTAAAGCGTCAGACGTCACGTATGTCGTGCCAGCTGGCGGAAAGACGCTAGAGGAAATATCGACGATTTACTATACTGTTCCCGATCTGTGGTGGGTTATTGCAAAGATCAATAACATCACGAACGTGACTGCTGTTGTTGCTGCTGGAACCTCGCTGAAAGTTCCAACTCAGGCGAGAATGATTTCTGAAAAGATACTAGTACTGTAATATGGACTCTGCGCTAACAACCCAAGCAATTATAGCCGGTCTCACGTCGGGTGTTGACACGGTGTCAAACAGCCTTTCAAACGCAGAGGACTCATTTATCGCAAAGTGCCAAGAAGCGATAGACGACGTAAACGCGATGATCGTGAGTGCCACAAGCGACATCTCAGCGCACGCAGCTAAAGCTGCAGTCGACGGCCATGCGTGCCAAATCAATACTTCGACATACAAATACGCGGCAGGAGGACTAGTTGGAAAAAGAGTCTTAAGGGTTGAATGCAACGGCACGACGATGTACATTCCAGCAAGCACAATACTCGGAGTTACCTAGATGAGCACCACGAATTTAATTACCCAGGCTGCGGTTAGCGGATTGCTCACTAAGCTTGACTGCATCGATTCGAAAGTAGGAGTCATAGGACCTTCTGTCGATGCCGCGAAGCTTGCAATACTTCAAGCTGTTGGAAACGGAGGACCCGCGGATGCGTCAGTTTCAGGAAGCCTTTCATCTCATGCGTCAGCAAGCTACCTCAGCGCCCACTCAGCAGCCCCAAGCGGAACTGGCACGCTTCTTCCGATAGGATTCAGGGGAGGTAACATGACGTACAGCGCCGGAGGAAACACGGTCATCAACGCGAATCACGTCATTATGATTTCGATAGGGGGTCAGAAGTACTATCTTCCGGCGTGTGAAAAGTCGGGTGGTCCGTGCTACACTCCTCCATGCGACGACGACTGCTGCTGCTATGGAGGACTTGGATAGCATACTTTCTCTTGAGCGCTGGCTTGACGGAGACTACTGCTCGAGAACCGGTACTGGGTCTGGGCGTCTTCACGGAAGAGACCTTATCTCTTTCGCGATTGCAAAGCTAGAGAAATCATTCGGGCCAGTATTAGAGATCGAGTGCAGATGGAATCGCCCGTCAAGCGGACTTGTCTCTATTGCTGTTGGAAAGCATCCCCACTCTTCATTCTGCGGAACGTGCTCAACCACCGCTGGAGAGCTTCAATTCCACGCGGTGTGCAGCGAAGGTCAAGCTCAGCCGGTTCGGCGCGTTGATGCTGTAACTCGAGTTCCATGCAAGGTGTCAACTGCTGCGGCGGTTCACCTTCTGTGCTCAGCTGACAATCTTGCGGTGTGTGTTGCAATGCGTGGTCACTGCACGAATATCAATGAAAAGTCGATGTATGTTCACGAAGCCCACAGGTTTGACTGCGCTAAAGCCTTCTTAGGAATTGGAGAAGTTCCAGTCGCTGAGATTGTGGGAGAGAGAATCTTCAAAGAAAGAACGTTCCTTACTGTGCGCTGTCGCAGGAATCAAATCGAAACCAGTTACCTTGTTTCTTACGCCAAGATCTCTGCGCCGTAGGACTCGATCTCTTCGCGCGTTAGCACCGGTTCGTCCATCCATCTGGCGGTGCTTTCAACGCGCTCCGCAAGCTGGTGTTCAAACAGTGACGGGTCGTCGACGTTAGCAAGGATCCTAAAAACCTGCTTGGCGACGACTTTATAAAAGGCGCATTTCTCGTCAGTCAGAAGAGGGCAGCGTGACCGGCACGCGTTTCGGTAGCAGCACTGACTGCACTCGGAACTTTTAAAGTACTGCTCGTAGGCGACTGCGTACTTCGACGGATCCACCTCAGTTCCAAACTCAAATTTTTGTTTTTCTGAAGCGAGAAGAGTGGGTACCTCTGGGCAGTAGTTCAGATTTCCGTCTGGACCGATAGCGATCTGAGAATACATTCCGCATCCCTGCTGCATAAACGCGGATGGCATCAGGAGCTCAAAGACTCGCTTAAAGTGCCCCATCAGCTTTAGGTTGAGCCGCCCGTTTATAGCATCGTTCGCGTCGTTTTCAAGAGCTTTTTCAACAACTTTCAAATTTGTCAAAAATGAGTCCTGCTTAACGTGACCGGCATTAAGGACCACCTTCTCCACCGGAACTCCAGTCGCAGCAGAAAGATCAGACCTTAGGATTCTGTGATCGCAGCAGGCGTCAGATGACGTTGCGCCGGCTCTCCACCTGGCTCCAAGTTTGTGAATGACTCCAACCCTTCTTATTGTCTCTTTGTACCAATCTCCCTTAAACCCAGAGTACACTCTAGAGTACGAAAATCCAGGCTGCGGAGGAGGATCGATCGACATTCCTATCACACAATCGTGCTTAACGAGGTTCTCGACCTTTCGGACCAAATCAGACTCCTCAAACCCTAGCCCAGTCATGAAAATCAACTCAGTTCCTTCTGCCGTGCACGACCTCATGATCTCAGGCATCTCGTCGATCATGAGAGAGTCTCCGCCAAACACGGTGGCGCGTTTGAACTTCTTTCCGTGCTTTTCTAGGAATGAAAAAAGAGCTTGGCTTCCTTTTTGAGGTTTCTTTGACTTTGCGTAGCAGTAGCTGCAGGACATGTTGCACGCCAGAGTAGGAACAACCATGAGGGTCAAAGGTATATTCCTGTTCACCACGTCGTGCCTTGTTCGACCTTGGCATGCGCGACGGTGATTGAGACTGAGCAACCCAGCGTATGGTTTAAGCGCCTCGATTTCTGAGAACTCAGCGTGGACAAGGCTGTCATCAACACGAAGGTCTGGGATGAAAATAGGAAGACCCTGGTTTACTAGGTAAGCCAGGGTCCCGAGCCCGCTGTCGTTCCGGGCAAGCACTACAGGGTTCAGCATGCTGCTAAGAACTAAAAGGGCTTCGCCCCAAAGAGAGACACGTTGAACTTCTGCTCAGCGGCCGTTCCAGTGTCAACTGTGATAATAAACGCGTCCTTCGAGGCATTAGGAGCTGCTGAGATACTCAAGATGCCAGCCGTGTTATTCGCGGCAATCGCGAGGCATTTAACGTCGTCCGTTGTCCATGTAGCCTTACTCGGTTTTGAGCCTGCGCCTGGCTTAGGAAGCGAAAGAGTAATAGTAAATGCGGTGTTGTTGACGTTGTCCTTACCAAGCAGCGAAGCCCCTCCGATGAGGACTGCGAATCCAGACGCATCGTCAGTCGAATAAACTAATGACTCCTTGCAAAATCCTGTGGTTTCTGTGGACGCATTGCGAGTTAGCGCAAGATAGCCTCCAGACGTTGATCCCTGAGCCGTTGTTGTGGTGTATCCGGCAGTCAGGTAGTAGGCGGATACAGTGTCACCAGTCACGGCCACGCCAGTGTAAGACGGCCCAAAAAGCTCCATCCAGTATGTTCCAACGCCAGTGGTTCCAGCGTCGTCGATGGGACTTAGCCCAGCTGGAGCTGACGCCGAGAAGACAACAAACGTGCGATTTATGACGTCTTGAAGTATGGTGACAAGGTCGCACTTGTAGTACGTTAGGCCTGGATTCCACCGACCGCACGGATTGATGCTAGTTCCATTCGCTCCATTCGCTCCAGGAGTTCCTGCTGTTCCTGGAATTCCTTGCGGACCCTGAGTAACGCCAGCTCCGACAAACAGATCCCACTGAGTCGTGGACGCGGTGACTGATGGGTCAGGAGGATAAAACCCAGAGTTCGCGGCAATTGAGACCTTGGCGATGAAGCACGAGTAGATTCCTCCGAAAGCCTTGCGCACGACGTCGTTTGCGGAATACGCCTGGGTGATGTCGTGAAGACCGCGCCAAATGAAGCTGATTCCATTCGTGCCGTTGTTGCCAGTGGCGCCACGAGCACCGGTCAATCCGCGAGGACCCGTCTGTCCAACCGTTCCTGCACTGATAAGGCCACCTGCTTGAACACCGAGCGGGCGCAGAGAGATGATTACGCTGGCAACTACGTCAGTCGCGATCGTGGAGGACGTAAGGTTGACGACGAACTCGCCTACGCCATAGAAGGACGTACCCGCGTTGACCTCAGACATGGTCGAAACGATTTCTTGACCAGTTGTCTGCCCGTACGATTCGTTGTACAGGACCTTGAGCGTGGCATCAGAGCTGGTCGAGAAAACCTTGGCGTTGATGATGCGAGCTTCGTAGCCGTCTGGGATGCGAAAGTTGGCAACTGTCTCGGTAGACGAAGCGGGAAGCGTGGTGCGAACTGTCGGCAAAGTGATGAGCTGCTCGCGGTTGTTTATGGCGCCGATGACTTCGTTCAGCTTGTCAGAAATCAGGACGTCGCGGTAGGCAAGCTGCCGGGTAGCGGAAGATATTGCCGGATAGGCGAGCTCGTCGGTCTGCGTCAGGTGGGCGACATCTCCATGCGCGTACTCCTGAGCGCCTGCATCAGGAATGCTTAGCGGTTTAACAATTAGTGCCATATAGCTAAATAGCTACGCCCACCGCAAGTTGTGAGTTTCCTCGAATTTGCGAAACAGCGAGAACTTCCAGCGGATCCGCTGTCCTATGTTGTACTCCCTTTGCACATGCTTGATTCCTCCGCGCACGCGCTGAAATCCCATGTTAACCACACGAGCTTTGGTCACGACTGGGATGACAGCGCCGACCTTTCCGAAACCCACTCGGCTTCCTGCGATGATGGCGTCTTCAATCACTGAGACTGTTACCTTGTAAGCCTTTGCGGCTTCTTCATACGTAAAACCCGACGCCATGTATCTCCGAATGAACTCGGAACGCGTCACAGTCTCTTTTTTACTCATTGAACTAAGAACGGTTGTAGGATGCGTCAACTTGAAACGTCTGGCCGGCGTTAGAGTTGAACTCAGCGACGATCTTTACCCCTTTTCCTTTTCGCTCAATGATAAGTTTCGCGAGTGAGGCTCTCGGCTCCCAACGGTTGAGAGCTTGAGTGATCTCTTCTTGAAGCTGAGATTCAGCGTCTGGAGTATTGGGATCAAACAGAATCTTGGCAATGTTAGTGCCGTATTCAGGCTCAGCAATCCTGTCGCCCTTTCCAGTGACCATCAGCATCTTCACTGATGATGCAATTACAGCCACTCCAGACCCAGAGTGAAGAGACCATTGGTCAGCGTTTGGAAACCCATTATCGCGCGGAAGGATAGGGCCAAACAGCGTTCCAAGCTTAGGAGCTACGACAACAGCACCCTCAACGGTAACGGTAACGGCCTGCGTCACTATCTCGGGGGTTGGCGTCCTATAGTTCCTGGCAGTCACAACTACCGTGTAGGTCCCGGGAGCGTAAGGATGAACTAGCTTGCTGACAGCCAGCGTTTTTCTGATTTTTGCCAGGTCAGCCGAACCGTCTGTTGTGTACTCAACCGGCGTTCGCGTCGCGACGTCAAGAAGAGGAGTTCCGTCACCCCAGTCAATAGTCCCTGAGACAAGCTGGTGCGCCAGCTGGTTGTTGTTCTCGGTAATCAGGATTCCGGCCTGGTTGTCATCGCCGAGCTTGAAGTCAACAAACCGCGACCGCTCTGCTTTGAGCGAAGTCGCGACTGGATTTAAGACCAGAGTAGGCATAAGCTATTTGAGAGGAGACCACTTTCTCCATGCCGGTTCGGCAGAAGCAGACTCATTGATTGACTGAGAGCTCTTTGCCACTGGAGGTGTGCCGGCAAGCTGGGTAAGCGGGTTGGTCCCGAAAGATGATACTACCAACTCGTCTTTTTTGAACTCTGGCATTTTGGTCAGGGTTTCTTTCATGCGCCGAGCTTCGCGCTTCTCGGCCATGCTGTTTCCTGGTCCGCCGTAGACTGCCTCTTGAAGCTGTCGCATCCGCATGAGAGCGTCACGATTTCCGGTGGCGTACTGGGCACATTCGGCTAGAATCTTGCCGATAGCAGGAGCTGGTTTGCGCTTGCTTTCCTCTTGAGCTTCGGCTTCGGGAGGAAGCGCCGTCAGAAAGACGTTCACGACGTCATCAGGAAGGTGCATGTACCGCTTGAAAATGACTTCGACCCACGCTTCGCGTGGGAGGCTGTACTTCTCCATCAAGTCGCCAAGCTTGTCAAGGACATCTGCCTGGGCGGCGAGGAGCTCGAGCTTCATCTGATCTTCAAGAGATCCAATCGGCGACATCTTAGCTCTGATCTCAAGCTTGCTGACGTCTTTGTTTTTGAGCAGGGCATGGAAGTAACCCAGGCGAGTGTACTCGTTGATGACAGGGCGGCGAATCGATTTGATCTTGCGCAAGAACCTCATGTCCTGCGCCAGCAGCGACTTGCCAGAAGGAGGATTCTGGCCATCTTTCGTGACACCGAACCATGCCTTAGGCATGCCGATGATTGAATAGAATAGATCGGTAAGGAGCTCAATGTCGTACACGTCTGGGACTGACGCGGTGCCAGGAAGCTTCTCAACGGTATGCTGGAAGCCGTTGGGTTTGGCCATCCAGAGGATGGTGTCAAGGGCCATGGCGTTATGGAAAGAGTCGAACGACGATGGGTCAGTCATTGCGGACGCCGATTGACCAGGCCCAAACGCCAGCTTGCTGCGGAGTGACTGCTTCCAGCGCGCGACTGTCTTCATCTGCTCCATCGGAGCCTGGTCTTTGACGTCGATGTTCACGACGTACCTGTCAGGCTGAATCTGAGCGCGGTGCACGACCATCATGTCAACGGCCATGCGCAGCTTCTTGTAGATGCCTTGTGCTTCTTCAAAAATGGGTTCGCCGTGCTCTGAGGATCGGAGCCTGAAAGTGCGGCGCATGTGCATGAAGTCCCACGGATACCAAAGATGCTCGACATTTTGGCCAGTGCTCATTTGGACGCGCTGGATCTCGGACTTGTTGTCCGGCTGCACAAACACGTCGTCATGGCGCGGATTGTGGTTGTTCCAACGGAAACCAATGCACTGGCGGTTGCGCTCGAGCCAGTAGCGGCGGACGTCAAAAGGATGGACGAAGCTCAAACCTCTCACGCCGTCTCCAGGCTCATAGTCGATCTTCTCGAAAGAGTTGCCTAACCCAGCAACGTGCCACACTTGAGATGGAAGGATGTCTTCGACGCCGATAACGCCAAGCATGTCATTTAGCTCGTCTTCCATGCTTGGGTCATTGCATTCGTACCAAAGTGATCCGGGGCTCGTAGCATCGGTCTGGGTAGCTTCGTGGACGATTTCAGATAGGGCGGCGCAGATAAGGTCCCAGTCAGCCATCTCGTTCCACAGCTGAAGCATGGCGTCGAACGATGTCGGCCGCCGCGTCAGCGAGTTGTACTTTGACCAAATGTCAGGATCAGCGAGTCTCCCTGCGTCACTGAAATCTTGCGTGGCTTGCTGCCGCGCAGAGACCGTGTTGGCTCTAGGAACAAGTGACCCTGTCGGAACTCCTGTCGAACCAATGAGTCCTAGGTGATTGAATATTTTTAGTGATGTAGGAGACATTCTGGTTATAAGAATCTGCAAACTCTCCAGTTCTTAAGTCGCATGGACAATACAAAAGAGCGAGTTGTTGCCTTCCGAATCCCAGATAACCTCGCATCCAATTTAGAGACTAAAGCTGTTGAACCTAAGATCATCGGTATCCGGTCTGGCAATCAGTTTGCACGTAAGCTTGTTATTGACTTTCTTGCTGGCCGCCTGGTCTACCTGAATCCAGCCGACCGTAAGCGCGATCCCGTGGTAAACGGGCTCACCAGTTAACTACTCCGATTGGGTATGACTGGATTTGCTGTCGAGCGAGGCAAGTTGTTCGGATCTGAAAAGATCCGTTTTACGGACACCCGTACGCTTGTCACGATCAAGAAGTTTAGTCTTCTTTGGGTGGCTTTTTGTATTGTGAAGGCGGAGAGGGTTGACCGCCAGTTTGAACCTCAACTTAGATCCCTCGTTCGCACATGGGCGGAAGAGGGACGGACGATCAACCTAGGGCCGGTTGCTGACGTCCTGTCTGACCAAATCCTTCGCCTCGCGTATTCGGGCGCTGCTTCTCAGACTTCGAAGCACTTAGCTGCTCGTCAGAAATGAAAAACTGAAATCCCGTGCAAGGCTTGCGTTCCTCGTCAAAGGCAAGCGCCCTGATTCCAGGGACTCCGATCAAGTCTTTAACCTGAGAGATGGTTTCTTCAGGAAGCTTCGAGAACTTGATCTGGAAAATGACTCCGCTCTTCCCCTCGTCGCTCTCCTTAATCATAGCAATGTCATGGAGATACGCCAGCAGCGACGGCGCCGAGTAAATGCGAAGAAGAAGACGATCAGCAAAGACTTTTGCGTCGTAGTTCTCGTCGTCACCTTCAATCAAAAACTGTGCGGCTTGGTTTGCGTTCACGAGTTAACTACTCCTTGTCTTAAAGCAGCGTGTTAGAGCAATCTGCACGACTCCTCGCAGCCAAGTGGCGTTAACCCGCGGTCGAACGGGAAGCCACCTTGGAGTCTCAATGCTGACGGTGCAGGCTGGTGCGCCGTTCAGCTCTAATGCGTAAGCTCTTACTTGCACGAATTAAGTTTCCATGAAGTAAGAACTCTTCGGAGTAAGACAAGAAGTCTGACTAGCAGGATTGCCTGCTAACTGTCTTGTGGGTGGGTGCGATAAACGTGATGTGACGTTTTCCCTTTGCGGTGCGAATGCATCCTATTTCTCCAAGAAGAGTCAGAAATGCAGCTGGGGCATGGCAGGCTTTTGAGTTGCAAACGGAGGACACGAGGTCCCCAAGAGTTACGAGGTGTGATTTCATAGTGGTGGACGTAATATTGAAAGTTCTATACCTCGTATCGAGAATGTAAACACCAAAAATGAAAAATTTATCTAATGTTGTCGGATGGAAAAAATTTGATGAACCGCGCCCTTACGCCACTATTGGCGGCATCGCGTTTGACGATCACGGGAGGCTTCCAATACTTTACAGGGGACCAAATATACGATCAGCCAAAAACTGCTGGAGCTTGGTCACCGGGCTGCATGAAGTTGGGCTAACTGCCGCCGAACAATTCGCCGCGGAGCTCAAGGAGGAGTGCGGAGTTGAGGCGTGTTTCGACACATTTGATCCAATCAACATCGGGTTTTTTGAAAACATTGCGCCAGAGATTGAAAACGCGCCGAATGACCCTCAGTGGCACTGGATCATCCATATCACAGCGCTGCGCGTCAAAACCCTCGAGACTTTCGTGAATAAGGAGCCTGACAAGCACCCCGAACACCGCATCGTCACCCTGGAGGAGCTGTTCGACTTTATCCCGCATTCCAAGTGGGCCGGAGGTCTCGGTGAGTTTCTTACAGCGAACGTTGACAAGGTTTTTGCCGCCCGCTTTGATCTTTGCGGATTCTAAGCAGCATGAAAGCTCTCGTTTACGGCGATCTTCAAGCGACGGACGGCTCTGATAGGTGTTTCAACAGCCCTACAGAGTCGCTCCAAATCTGGCGCGTCAAGAAGTTTTACTCTGAGCTCGCGCAGATCTACAAAAAGCACCGCTGCTCCGCCATCTGGGACCTTGGAGACATGTTTGATGACAGGTCAAGCATTCCTGTGCCTGCGCTTGACGCCGTAATCGAGGGAATTGAGCAGTTTCCTGCATCACAGTTGAACATCAAACTGATCGGAAACCACGACCAATACTTCCGCAACACCAGCGTGCACAGTGGAAGGATGTTCAAGCCGTACTTCCAAGTCGTCGGTGAATCTCAAATCATCCGGTGGCACAAGACGGCGATTTTATGCTGCGCTTACGAGGAAGACTCGGCGGTTCAGGCTAAGTGGATCGCTGACGCGGTTGACCAGTGCTACCCTGACGAGAAGATCGTTGTGATTGGCCACTTTCAGGTCGTGGGATGCAAGATGAACAGCGGGGTGTCGTTGACAGGGGTGCCTCTAGAAGTCATGTCTGAGGTTAACCTGGCAATTCTAGGGCATGTCCACAAACCCCAGGAGCTCAGCGAAAACATCCACTATGTTGGATCGCCATTCCAGCAAGATTTTGGAGAAGCCAATGAGAACAAGCGCGTCGGGATCGTCGATACTGAAGCATGCACAGTTGAATGGGTGCCAATTACAGGATTTCCAAGCTACAGGACAGTTGGGCTTAATGAGTTCATGGCGACTGCTAAGGTCGACAGCGAAGATCGCTACAAGGTCGTCCTGACGTCGTACGAAGAAGCCGAAAAGTTTTATGCCCACCCGTTGTCCACGCGATGCGAGCCGATCTACGACTACAAAGCCTCAGACGACGCGAAAGCAGCTGCAGTTCCTGCGCAGCTTCAGGGTCGAAAAGACGTGCTGTTGAGGTATCTTGGTCAGGCGACTCCAGACACGCGTGGAGTGCTTATTTCTGTCGAGGAAATGGCCGAATTCGGAGATCAGCTTGCCGAGGCTGCTGACGCTTAATTCGGAATGGGATACGCAGGACGTGCGACCACTTCACTCTGCGGGATGCTGTTCCTCTCATGCGTTTTATCTTGCATGTTTTTAACAACCCCCATGCCAAAAGCGAGTTTTTCAGCGTCGGGAGATCCAGTCTTGCCTTGTTCTCCCTGCTGGAACTTCTGCGCGGTTGCGATGCGATCGTATAAGCTGTTGTCCATGCCATAACTACCATGAGTGCGCTTGCGTCAAAGATTAAGCGAACAGTGGACGAGCTGTTTGAGGTCAACAAGGATCGCTCCACCACGGACGAACTCGTCTTTATCTGCCCTCAGCCAGGATGCGCGGATAAGTCGGGAAACCGGTCTGTCAACCTCAGGACTGGAAGGACGAACTGCTGGCGTTGCAACGTCGGTCACGCTAACTTCTTTAAGTGGGTTCAGCGCCTTGGATACGAGGTTGAGGACGGAATTGTTGATCCAGACATCTCAGAGGTTGAGAAGCTGATCGACGAAACAGACAGCATAGGAGTGCGCACAATAACCCCTCTAATGTCAAATGCGAAGCTACCGCGTGGCTTCAGGCTGCTTAAGGACAATCCTCGGTCAACCTACTACCGCCTTGTCGCTGAAATGGCAGAGCGCAAAAATCTCCACATTAGCGACTTTATAAAAGCTGGCGCGGGATACACCATGGAAGACCCATACTGGGAGCCATACACCATCTTTCCTGTGATGGAGTGGGGGAAGCTGGTCTATTACCAAGGGCGCATGTATGGACAGCCTCCTCCGGGTGAGGGAACTAAGAAATTTCCTAGCCGCAGAGAGGTCCCGCTAGGATCCAAGTATTGGGTCTACAACATTGACAGGGTGCGCGAGGTTAAGCCAGAGACCATCATAATCGTTGAAGCAATATTCAACGTGCTGTCGCTCGAAAAGAAGATAGAGAAGATCGGAGCAAAGAGCGTGGTCCCTGTCGCGGTGTTCAAGCACAACATGAGCAAGCCTCAGATTTCAAAGCTGCTCAGCTTGCGAGGGGTCAAAGAGTTTTGCCTCATGTTCGACGCTGACTCAACCGCTGAATCTTGGAAGTCAGCCGAGAGGCTGGTCAACCAGCGAACCGCGACTGTGGCGTCTCTTCCTCGAACTGCAGACAACCGGACACTCGATCCTAACGACGACGTCGACTTTGCTTGGGACCGCTTTCTTGTAAGACGCAAGTCGTGTCCTGTCGAAAGCTTGTCTACCCAGCTCGATCAGTTCTTAGAAGGTAATGAAAAATAACGTTCTCGTTTTCGGTTCTCGCGTTGCCTTAAAAGTCGTCGAGGAAAAGCATGAGGGTCTTATTGTCCTTCCTCCTGGCACAGGCCGCAAATCTCACCTTCTTGGATCCGTGGTTTCCGTAAGCAAGACTGTCGACGGCGCCCCTGCCCGCGACACCCAGCTTTCTCCAGGAGACACCGTGCTCTTTCAGTCGAACGACTACATGCTGCAGCAAGCTGCGTATGAGTCTCCTTCGTTCAGCGGCATTGTGCTCCACCAAAATGACATGGTGGCCAGGCTGAAGTCCGCAAAGGTCACGCTGAAAAACTTCGAGATGCTCGGGCGCTGGTTGCTGGTGGAGCCATTTACCTCCCGCAAGGACTCTCCGATCATTATCCCTGGGAATATCGACAACACCAATGAGATGCAGCGCTTCAAGCTCGTTCAGAAAGGTGCTTGGGTTGATTACGACCTCGCGCCTGGAACTGAGCTCATCCTCAACAAGGGTCAAGTTAACGCGCTCAGCATCGACGGGAAGTCTTACTGCTACATTTCCTCGGAAGGTGTGCTTGGAGCGGTTTCCGGAACGTAAGCGCTGCGCTGCTCTGATCGCTCAGCAATGGCTCTTACAGCCTCATGAGTAAAGGCGTTCATCCTTGCCGCGACTGCCGCCACCGCGGCAAGGACAGACCGCACAATGTAGTCCGCCCTCTCCTCATCGCGTATGCCATCTATGGGAACGTAGATCGGGTCCACTCCTCCGCTTCCGATCAGCACCTGAATTGCTCTCCTAGATCGCAGCGCGTCTCCAAGATATTTCACATTGCTCTTAACTTTTGAGTCGGACACCCTGACGCTTGTAACATAGGCCACGCGTGAGGTATCTTTGCAAAGTGACACGTCAACTGCGGTCCCCCTCAGCACGAGCCGGATTCCGTACTCGTAGTCGATTGGGCACTCGTCTCTAAACCCGGCGCTCATGAGGGCGTCCCTGACCATCTGAATTCCCTCTGCATCCGGGTCGACGTACCTCTTGTCTGAGGCATCAAGCGGCATCGGAATGTCTTTAGCGTCGTGGCGCTGGACGACTGTAAACGTGGTGTTCTCATCAGGACTTTTCACAATGCGGAGAACAAAAAAGCCCTGGCTGTTACGCCAGGGCTTGAATTCGGTGAGACGCTCAGTTATTCACCAATCGCTTTGTCAGCGGCAGTACCATCGGGAGCTTGGCCGTAACCAGCAACCATCTGCTTGGTGTCGAAGCCGTCGTCGAAGCCCCAACCGCGCCGACCAGTGGCGTTGATGTCGATCTGAGCACCGCGCAAATCCGCAGGGTTGCGGATGACAGTCGAGATGTTCGCCGTGGTGTTTCCAGAGCCGAAGAAGCCAACCTTCTTGGAGTTCAGGGTGAAGTTCTTCGTGACCTGTCCGCGAGCCGCAACAGTGACCGGGGTGCCGATCGGAGACCAGCCGCTGGGGGAGGTTGTGCCATCCCACTCTTTGAACTGGAGGTACAGGGCGTTGTTGCCGGTGTTCTCGATCAGGAAGCTGAAGGAGCCGAGGCGCTCGTTAGCGCGGTTAGCATACGCGGCCAGAACGTTAGCGTCTGTGCCGAATCCAATGCAACTTTGTTGATTCATAATATTTGTGTGTTAATTTTAACGTTTTCGCAGCGAACTTGCGAGATCACCCACAAAGTTATCCGCGTCGTAATAAGCACAATTTTGATTTGCGCTTTATTCTCGAAGTTGAAGACCAATCTTCCCGGTTAGTACGGCGCGATGGAAGAGCTTGGAAGCTCATTGTACGTTTGAAGCCCCTCAGTCCCGTTTGCGTTCAGGATGTCATCGCAAAAGAACACAGTAGACACCGTGAAGATTTCGTTGCCCTTCTCGTAGGACAAGTCGCTAAGCTGAGTCGAGCTCAACCAGGCGTTTTTTGCGGTAAGCTTCGTGCTGTACGACATTCCAGAGCTTGAGTCGTCCAGAGATGGGTTGGAGGCCCCTCTCAGCAGGTTGATTCCGAAGTCGTGAGCGTATGGAGTGCCGTACGCGACGTTATTCACGAAATGGCGCTCGTTCGACATGGGACCGCGGCCAGCCCTCACTACAGCTCTCCATGTGTCTAGGAACTTAAGAAGCTGTGATCGGCTGTAAGCGTACTCTCTGACACCTGCTGTCTTTGACGACGCCGCAGCTCCTGCATCAACGCGAAATACAATGCGAAGCGCGCCAACAGCCTCATCCCATCCTGGGAAGTTGTACGGGCGCGAGTCTCTACGAACAACTTCAGGATTTGTCCGAACCTCTGGAAATGAGACGGACACCGCGTTGTATTTGATGTCAATCCCGTAAAATCCTCCCCCAAAGATTCCGTTCGAGGTAAAAAAGTTGAACGGTATCTGGAAGTCAATTTCCCACAGGTCGGCCCTCTGTAGCTCGGCTCCGCTACCTGATCTTCCCCACGGGTTTATGGCTGATTTTAAGATTGACATAGGCCTTTCGTGCTATAACTACGGACGGTAGTTACGGCGTGAGTCAGCTAAGCGGGACATTTATTGGTACTGTTGAAGATAACGCCGATCCGTTGAAGATGGGTCGGCTCAAGGTCCGTGTTCCGCACATCTATGGCCCGTCCAAGAGCGATTTCGGGTCTGTCAGCACCAAGGACATTCCATGGGCGCTTCCTGTCGGCATGCCCGCTGGCAACTCTCCTGCATCCGGTGGTATCTCCTGGCTCCCAGAACCTGGCGACCAAGTGTACGTCAGGTTTTTGAATCTTGAGCCAGAGAAGCCAATCTGGGAGTGGGGTAATCAAACCATTGCGGGAACTGAGAATCTTAAGCTGCACCAGCATGATGAAAAGACAGGGCTTCCTAAGCGCGCTGCGCTGACCAGGTATGGCCACACCATCGAGTTTAACAGCGAGTCAATCCTTGAAATCTCGGCGAAAGGAAACGCCTGGATGCTGGATGACAAGTGCAACGGTGGTCTTCTCCACATTAACGAGGACCTGACCTACAACATCGGTGAGCAGTGGGTGGTGCTTGCTAACGACTTTGATTTTGAGGCGATAAAGAGGATGCGGTTCTCGGCCGATGTCGCGATCACCTACACGACGAAGGACATGGCCCTTATTATTGATGAGGACTACATCCTACAGGCAGGCAAGGGTTTTTCAATTTTCTCTGGTGACGAAGAATGCTCCACGCTGTCGCTGAAAAATGGAAAATTTGCAGTGACAGACAGCGGAGGCGGAGCCATTGCGCTTGGAGATGGAGCTGGAGCGATCTCTGCGTCTACTGGGTCGTACGTGAGCGTTGACGGTCAGAAGGTAGTGCTTTACGCCGCGCCATTAACCACCGGGCTTCCCGGTGCTTCTATCACCGTGGATAACACGGGGCTGAGCAGCGTTACGTTCATGTGCAACTCCATCAATTTTGACACCGCTGGATTTACGGTAGGATCAGCGCTAGGATCACAGCTGACTGTCCAGACCACTCCGGCCGGAGTCACGATAAAATCTGGCCCTACTCCAGTTCCAATCATAATTCAAGCTGGAGCACACACCTTAACCATAGACCCTGCTACAGGATTTACTTTTGTATGACCCAGATGATTGAAGCAAACGGTTTGAACCTGATCATTTCGGTGACCATCCCGATCCCTACGTTTAGCTTAGGGGCGTGGATACCGGCAATCCCCACTATCAAGCTTCCGGATCTTCCGAACGTCCTAAAGTGGCTAGGGGACCACATTCAGGAGCTTATTAACTTGATTCTCAAGCTGATCGACATGATCCCTGAGGCGTCTGTCCGTCTCAAGATCTACATCAAGACGGCCGCTGCAAAAACAAAGATCTTTGACGAAACTGTTGGAATATGAGCGCTTGTCGTGTCTTAGATTCGCTTCAAAAGCACCAGCTTGGTCTTATTGACCGCATGAACCGCCGCGTTGAGTCGATGCAGCGGATGGCTGACCTCATTGAGCAAGCGGCTGACCTCAAGACGCTGGTGCCGAACCCTGCGAACCTTATTCCTGTTTCCAACATCGATCTTACGCTTTACAACGACCTTAGAAACAGCTGCCCATTCCTGAATCTTCCTTACGCAGACATGGACAACCTTCTTGGAATTGACCAGCTAAGAGGAGAGCTCAACAAAGCGTACGCCCATCTGTGCGATCAGATTGACAGTCACGCGGCATTGCGATTGGACCGTTTTAAGAAATGTCTGGCAAGGTTTCAGCACCATATGAACATTGACCTTGGAAAGATTCAAGGCTACATCAGGTGCGCCGATGGAATGTGTCATGCGGCTGAAAATACAGGGGCCGCGATGGGGGCGGCTGGAGCGGCTGTTAACGACTATGCCAAGAACCTTGCTGCTGGTCCTTCAGCTCTTGGAAATCAGGCAATTCAGAGAAAGAATCGAGAGATGGCCGAGCTTAAATCGAGCATCAAAGACATGATGATCTAGGTGGCGCTTGTCGCGCACCCGTTCATTCCTGCTTGGGTCATCGCATGACCGCACGACGTCATCGTTCCAACCAGCGCAACAGCATCGGTGTTGTATCTCACAATTTGGCTGCAGAATGGAAGCAGTGGAGTCGAGTCCATCGCCATCCGGTTTCCTAACGCATCGACAGGGTGAAGCCCGTATCCTCCAGGTCCTTGACCGGCTGCTGCAGGACAGGACGCCGTGCAGGTGTTTGTGACTGCCTCTCCTCCACCAAATTCTGGAGCTCCTGGCTTGCCGGTAAAAACTGCTCCACCAGCGTTTTGGGCTCCCGTAACGCATATTAGTCGACCTGGCATACTTTACCTACTCAACGGAAAAGTAACCGCTCGCGGCTCGTCAACGCGAAGAAGCTCGTATCCACAAACCCAGACGTCGAAGTCGTAGTAGTTTTCGTAGTAGTACGACTGACGGATTCCCGCAAAGTATGGGTAGAAGTCTCCCCACGCTCCTCTCGGAAATTTTACCTGATACCGCCAAGTGCAAAACATCGGATCCCAGTAGCCACAGACCACCTGGCCGCGCGCACTTCCAGGGTAATTGACCTCTTGAGTCTTCAGGACCACGAGATCTCCGCGCATGAAAGGAGGGCTAGTCTTTCCCTCGGATGTGGGCTGAAATGACGAAGGAGGGTACCTGACAGGGGCAATGGTGCACCCGCACAACAGCGCTAGCAAGACTGATAACATCAAGGAGTTCTTCATACTGTCAATGTACAGCACAAGCGCTGAAATGTAAACAATGAAAGTTTCGCATTGGCAACGAACATAAACTGAGATCGATAGTTATCACGACATGAATATCAAAGGCTTTGTTACGATGCGACTCGTTGACTCTTCCAACGGGAAGAACGTTCCGCTTGAAAAAGCAATCAAATTTGGCTGGCTCCTAGATTCGCGCTGCTCCACCTCTCGCCGAGGCTGGGATGTGCGTGACGGAGAGATAGTGCTTGGATCCAACCTGTTTGTCGACCAAGGCCGCCAGATGCTCAGTTACCTGTTTGGTGGCAAGAATCCGACATCTGACTACGTCTGCGCCAAATTCGGCGTCGGTACTGGAACAACCGCCCCGAAAGTCACTGATGTCGGTCTTGAAAGCCCGATTTCGTTCGTCGAAGGCCAGGAGGTTTATCTCAAGGAGATCGACGGCGTTGACTGGCCGCGCCCATTCGTTTCCCGCGTGGAGTTTTCAATTGGGGCTGGTGAAGCCAACGGCTATCTCATTAAGGAAATGGGACTCTTCTCTGGAAACGAAACTCTCATCGCCCGCAAGACCTATGTGGGCATCAACAAGTCTGACGATTTCTCGCCTGTCTGGTCGTGGAGTATCAGATGCTAGTTAGCCGTGAACGCGAAGCAGGCAATTGAGCAGCTTGTTGGCCAAGACGGAAAGCCAATACCCCAAACGACAGACGCCGTTGTGTGGGCAAAAGAATTCTGCAGCTGCATCAAAAAGAACCCCTCCATTCCTTCAGATGAAGGAACCATGATTGGTTGGTTTGCCAACGCTATTATGGCGGGGGTGGATTCGAAGCAATGCGAGAGCCTCATCGAGGCGTACTGGCATGGGACTGCAAGTGGAGATCTCAGGGGAGGCGCCACCGGACTTCACGTTGGAACCCACCTTGCTGCTTACGAGGCGCTCACTGCCACTATCGGCTATCCTGTGAGCGGAGTCTGGGACGGCACTCGAGAGTACGGCAAGACTCTCTTGTGCGGCAAAAGGACTCTTCAAAAAAGAGGGATACGACCAACAGGGTTCAACTGCGGGTTCGGGTCTCCGTTTCCAGAGGATGACTTCTATCCTGGAGAGTACAAGCCCGCCACGTTCTCAAACGGCCAGCCAATTCCTCTCGATTCGAAGCCTGACATCTTTGAGCTTGAGATCGTCGGTAAGATGAGCAATAGCGAGTATCGCCCTCATGGCGACAGCCACGCGAACGGAAGAATGCGTGGTCTTTTAAAGCGCGGAAAAGCTAAATCCGGCTACTTTTACAAGAATGACGGCGAAGACTGGGGCTCGATTTCCGCTGTCCTTCCAGGCGAAGCTCATATTCGAAAGATCGAGCGCGAAGCCGGAATCTAAGACCTCGGGTATTTAAGGCATGAAAATTTTCGTGTCTGACACCGCCGTAGTGGGAGAGGTCGATGCTGTCCTCTTTTCGATGCTCCAACAAGGTCAAGTTTCCGCTCTGGTCACCCTGAGAAACGCCGGAACTAACACCGTCAACTATCGCTGGCAAGAGTTTAACGGGACTGCCTGGGTCGACGTTGGAAACACCAGCACCCTTATCGCTGGTCAAACTGTTCCATGCGTGGTCACCTCGAGCTATCCTCAAGTTCGCCTGTCTGGCAACGCTTCCGGTGGCGCCCTTCTTGACTTCTCCGTGACTCGCACGGCTGACCGACCGGCTGGCGGTCCGCTTCCGATCTTGAGCATGTAAGTGTTTACAGATTTTTGAATCTGTGCTATATTATTCGTATGAAACAAAACGAAAAGAAGGCTGAGCAGCTCGTCGAGAAACTTCTCGGCGAGAACGAACCACCGAAAGCAGACAATGTTCAAGATGTAATGGCCAACGGTGGTCTGACTCCTGAGCAATTCAAGGGTCTTAAAGAAGGTCAGCGGATAGTCCTCACTCAGTACGCTGACGGGCTCACTCCAGGATTCAAGGACGTCCACGGAACGATCGAACAGGTCGAATCTCAAGGCTTTACAGGCCACTCCATCTACGTCATTCCGGATGACAAGAGCATCAAAGGTGCATTCGCTAACGCAGAGGTTGAAGAAGAAGGTGAAGAGGGCAAAAATGACGGAATTGCCATCGCCATGATCGAAGACCCAGATCCTCGTAGCGGATGCCTTTCTCCGTTTGCTGAATGGGGTCCGTCAACCTGCGAAATGTACTGGTACAAGCTTGCTTACGAGCTTGACCCTCAAGATCCAACTGGCGGTCGGGCTCCGTCTGACGGCCAACCATAAGATATGAAATCAAAGCAGATTATTGAGCAGCTTGTTGTCGAAGGGCTTGACTTGCGCGACGAGGCTGAAGGAGCCCGCGTTTCAGCCGCCTACAAAAGACCGGCTGACAACCGAAAGTTTCTGCAGCGCAGAGACAATCCAGGAATCGGAAACGACGGGTTTTCCTGGGACGAGCTCCCTGTCGGGTACGCCGTGGTTGTTCCAAACCCAATTAAAGTTCTCGCGTCTGAGTGGAACGGCGGATACAGCCGCCACAATCGCGAAAGCTACGTCGACCTTCCAGAGCAAACGGTGTTTTTCACCCTTCCAGGGGGCCTGTTTGCCGTTGATCTTGACGGGAAGCATTATTCAGTCAGGCGTGGAAGCGACGACAAAATTCTCCAAAACAGCATCATAATGCGCAGGATGCGAGGATAACTTATGAAACAAACATTTTGCAAATCGTGCGGGGGTATGACATCTATGAAGGTCAACGGGCGTGAAGTTTCACCAGCCGAGTGGACGCGACACGGCGTGGCAAGCGACATCGGGTGTATCTGCCAGAACCCTCACCTCAAGAAAAAACCATCGAAGGAAAAGGTCGCTGAGGCTGTCGTCGCCAGCTTGCTTGAAGAGGGACCTCAGACTCAACAGAACCTCGGTGGCTTATCGACACGCCTCGGCGTGAAATCGAACTCATCTGAAGTCATTTCTGTTCAGCTGGACATCGCCGTTGAGCCTGAAGATACAAAGAGAGGAGATGTTCATGCTAACACCGTTGATTGGGCGTCAAAGTACGGGTGCACTGCGCGTCTTATCAAGAAAAACGGCCCTGGAGGCGGTTGGCCGGTGTACGAGTTTTCTGGGACGAAGCAGAACATTCTGCGGCTCGTCAAAAACTACGACCCTGACAACTACGCCGATTACCTCAGCGCTGAAGATCGTCCTGCTCCGAAACCGCAGACAAAACGGCGCGAGTATCCCGACAACGAGGAGCTGAGACGCCGCTCTTTCAGCAAACTGAAATGAAATCAAGGCGTCTAATTGAATCTGTGATTGGTCACGCAGTCACTCGTAAGCTTCGCCAGCTCTTGTTGGCGAGGCTTACGGATTACTCCTATGAGAAGCTTCCTCGCGAGACCAGAAAGTCGCTAACCCACCGCACTAGCCAGGGATTCGTTCAATCGGTCGAGATCTTAAACCACATCCAATTCGATCGCAACACACCGGATGCAAAGGAAAACGCTTGGGCGCTTGATCACAGCAGCAAGTTCACCGTCCGCATCAGCAATATCGACCCTGGAAACTCTGGAAACACTCTCTGGGACAAGAAGTATCTGCTGAACGCTAACCTAGTCTCTGTGGCTGACGAGGTGGCAAAGACAGCCCGACAGCTGCTGATCTCTGAACCTGGAATGCGGCGGCTTCGGCAGGACCTTGATGACCTCAGGCGGGATATTGAGGATGAGGGCCCGAATGATCCGAACAGCGAGCCTCCGTTTTAATACTCCGCTTCGTCGAACTTTCCTGGGGCAGAATCCGTCGCTCGGTCTTCGTATTGGAGCTTCACCTGGTCATAGTATGTCTGGACAGTAGGAAAGCCCAGCTCCTCAAGGATCGGTTCATCCGTAAATCTCAACGGTGCTGGCTCCGGGACGCCGGGAACCTCTGGATCTAGCATCGTGGCATTCAAGGATGTGTAGAATTCATCCTTCTTCGCATCCGGGATCATCGAGTCTATCTTGTCTAGGGCCTGGCTGAAACTCATGTCCTCGGTGACATTCTCAAACAATGCCTTGGCTTTAGCAGGTCCCCACCCTCTGATTCCTGTGATTCCGTCGCTGTGGTCGCCGATAATGGCCAAGGCGAGCGGGACCTGAGATGGCCGCTTGATGCCCCACTTCGATAGGACGAAGTTCCTGGAAAGGACTGCCCGGTTGTTCAGGCAGTAATAGTAGCAGTTGTCGCCGATAAGGGCGTGCAGGTCCTTATCCCCGGAAATGACGTACACATTTCCAGTCTTCTGGCGAAGTGCTGCGGTGGCAACGGCGTCATCTGCTTCGTGGCAAGGAGGAATGGCGTGGGCAGAGTTAAAGAGCTTGGTCAGGATCTCGCGGATGGTGACAATCCCTTCGTCGTACTCTTTTGGCTTCGGATCGCGTGGCTTATTGGACTTTCGTCCGGTGTCCCAGCAGAAGAGGGTGTGAGTCAGCACGTCTGGAAGGCGCGACGAGTGGAAGTCAAGCTGGTTCAGCAGCGTTGTGATGCCAAGCTTGAACCCCTCGTGGACGTCCTCGTTAGCCGCATAGTACGACCGGCTGTACCATGAGTTTGCGTCCCATATCCCGTAGTTGCTGTTTGTGCTCATTGCTTAGTTCCCTCTAGGGTTTTCAGCTCTTTTGAAATTCGTTCCTGGTGTTTCATGATGACGTCGATCGCCCAGCTCGGAATTCTGGTAAGGTCAATCGTCAAACCACGCCCAATATATGCGGCTTCTGCCATCTCACGGTAGTAGTCTTCCTGACCGATGAGAGCCGCGTTAGCGAAAAAACTTTTCGTTGAATGTTAGAATGTGCTGGAAGATGTGCTTGCAGTCCGGGTTGTCGCACTGGACGCTGAGGTTCTGGTCGAGATGAGGGTAAAGCTCGTCTTCCTTGTCTTGCAGCTCTTGTTTGTCGATCGGGTGGAGAGCGTCGTACCAGCTCTGAAGCTCACTAAACGTATCAGGCGTTGTGTCGTTAACTTCGACGACAGGAACGAGGATTTTCAGCAGGCGGTCAGGAAGGATCAGCTTGTCATCTTCAGGGCGGCCATCGATCTTCTTCATGTCGCCGACGACGAGCGGACGAATCTTGACTGCGTCTTTGCAGTCAGGAAGAGTGATGGTGTCGTAACCTGGATAGTCTGCTGATTTTTCACCAATCTTTGACAGGTTGTCAGGAACCTTGATTTCTTCGGTCGCCTGCTTGCCGCACATCGGGCATTTTGGAGAGATCTGAACGACGTTGCGGTTCATGATGCCGCGTGAAACCAAGATCACGGTGTTGACGTCGCCTACAACAAAGCGGTCGATTGGACAGCCTTTCAAATCGCACTGTCGAGCGCAGAGATCCCACATAAAATTCGAGCTTCCGCCAGAGCGGCGAATGCGGTCAACAATCCAGTCATCAGTCTCAGGGTCCCATGGGTAGACCGTGATTTTGCCGTCAGGAAAAGACTGAGGAGCAGCGTAGCCATGCGAGAGTAAAGTGATCTCGCGTTTGAATTTCTCACGCGCTGGCGTGAGGCTTGTCAGATTGGTCTTTAGAGCCATATTCGAATTAGAACTGTTCTTCGGTGTACTGCGGGCTGCCAATAATTCTTTCAAATAAATGTTTACAAAGTTTTATTCGCATGCTATAGTGCTGATGAAACTTATGCTGTTCGCAGCTAAACAAACATATGATCAAAAAATCGAAAATTGCCTGTCTGTCGGCGGAGCAAGCTCAGGGCGTCTTGACCAAAGTCGAGACCGCACTGGCGATTGCCAGCCGTCCCTCGAAGAAAGTCGTCGTCGAGACCATGGCCTCAGAAGGCCTCTGCTCAGCGTCAAGCTCTGGTACCGAAGCCACTTTCTTGAAGCACCTTCAATCCCTGAATCTGGCCCTTCCGGCCAAGTTCGCCCAAGTCATGGGAGTCCCTCCGACTCAAGCGGGGTCTGCGTCTGTGTCGACGTTGCCTCCAGTGGCGCCGCTGCGGGAAGCGCAAATTCAGTCCCCGACAGCCCCGTCTCAACCCAGTGCGGAGAAACCGGAACCGTCCCCTTTGGAGATGGTGGCAGCGCCTCCCAGCAGCAGCCAGCGGTCGAGCCTGCCAGTGTCACCGTCAACAACGTCGCTGGTGGCCCTCAAGGGAGCCAGCAAGGTAACGTTTGCACCCGATGGTGCCATGGTGTTGTATCCCGATGGCGCAGTTTTGCGAGCTCCAAATTTAGACGTGCAAAAATTGCGTTCGAGCTGCAACCTGATCGAGTTCAGCGGATCATACAAATAAACCGCCGATTCAACAAGACAGGGGCTCTCATTTACGGGCCATTAGCCTTTGTCAGCGGACTCCTCATTGCCACGCATAGCCCACTTCGGTGGGTTTGCATTTTGCCCGCAGTCTGGTTTGTTGGAATGGTGCTCAGCCACCTGATCTTCGACCGCTGCGTCCTCAATGAGATTACTGTGAGGCTCGGAAAGCTGAAGCGAGGCGGCCGCGCGAAAGCCGAGATTTATCAGAGAACTGCAGGATACACCCGGAAGTCGCTTCCGGCTGGGCGGTCGATTCCCGTTGAGGGAGGACTGCTGACCAGGATTTACGACAATTGAAACTATGAAACCGACATACGTGCTTCTTAACGGCGGTCCCACCCCGGTGGCGATCAACACGCAAGACATCAAGTCTATCGTGATTGACAATGGGGTCGTCACAATCACAACCTCGTCTGACGCGCACGTCATGTGCGATGTTTCTCAGCATATGCTTGACCGCATTACTCAGGAACTCCGCTCGAGGTACAACATCGTCACTCTGAACCACTCAGGATTCAATGTGACCAACAACCGCAAGGACAACTCGATCCTTGATCTGCGTGACGCCAGCGGCAAGCGGGCAGTCGTCTTCCCGAAGGGGCTTCAGGCGCTGTCAGTGGTTGGCGCGCGGGTCACGGTGCTGACCTTTGGCGTCCCTCCAATGGTTGTGGACGTCACTGGCAGTTGCAACCACGAGGCGGCTCAAAGCTACCTTGGCGTGGTGGTCATCTAATCTGAAAACGAGACTGGCCGCACGTTACGTGCGGCCAGTTCGTAGCAACCAATCCCCAACCCGACTTACGGTCTGTTTCCAACGTTCGAGGAAAAGACCATATTGTCCAAGTCCTTCGGATAGTAGCGGTCGACCTGAAGTGTGAACTCAAGGTTGACCAGCGAGGCGTCGCCTGTTGCGGCCATGTCGGCGCCACCAGGTTTCAATCCAGTGATCAGGATTCCTTCCAAGGTGTATTCCTGGCCTTTGATGAAGGCCATCTTCTCATCGAAGTTCTGCTGAGCCCGCATGTCTGGAATCAACCAGCGGAATTCTCCCATCGCTTTCGCAAAGCTTGTCAGCGCCACGCCACCAGAGCGAGGGTTCGAGCACAGGCACTTCCACATCTCCAACCGGCGATGGGTTTCCTGGTTGAACGCGTACCGCACAGGAATTTCGATCGGACCAGTGGGAGCGTCAGCTCCAAGCACGTGGTTCGTCTGATTCATGTATTTGACTGGAATCGTGTCGCTCTTGCGGTCGGGGAAGGGAAACTTCTGGACCGCAAATTTGACATGGTTATTCCACGCTGACACACCACCGCAGGCCGCAGGCAAGATAATCTCGACCTCGAACAAATCGGCGCGCTGTTGGTCGAAACCTTGGTTCGCCGTACCCCACAGGTTTTTGTATAGCATTGTCATAAGTTTGAGTATTAAACGATTTTGTTAAGGGTCGCGCCACTCTCACGAACAGTAGCGTTGATGTAAATGCGTTCCGCTGCATCAACCGGGATGTAGGAGAAGTCCACGATGACTTCGCGCTTGTTTCGGGTGTCGGCAGTGTTGTTTGTGGTATCGAGGACCAGCAGGTACTCTTCCACGCCACGGCCGTCTTTCACCGTTTCGAGGAACGCTGTCATGGACAGGTTCAGCGAAGAAAGCAGGGTCGGATCGTTCGGATCGAACACAAACTTGCGAGCAATCAGGCCCATATTCTTGAGCATGTTGTTCGTCAAGCAGACGCTGTGAGTGGCCGTCAGTTTGCTTTCGGCGCGCTGCATCGTGCGATCGCCATAGACCATGATGCGCCCGCGTTGAAGCAAGATCGGGTTCACGCTGTTTCCGTCGCCGTACATCGCCGACTTAGTGTCAGAAGACACGCGCTCGAACTCAACCGCGAGAGCTTCGGGGATGATACCGCGAACTTCACCAGCAGCAGCAAACCAGGGCTTGAAGCCATCGAATGTAGCAGCTTGGCAGCGCATGAAACCAAGAGAGGGAGGAACCCACACGAGGTTTCCGTTGTAAGAGTCAGCGATCTGGATCCAGTTCCAGCAGGTCGACAGCGAGTAGTTGTCGATGCGGCCGCGAGAGGCGTAGAAACCTGCGCCGTTGTGATAGTCGATCGCGTTGCGAGCGTTCAAACCGCGAGGAATGTCAGCGAAGCCGTTGGCGTAGACCTTGCGGCCCACGCGAGCGATTTCCTGAAGGATCGCGACGTCGTTCTCAGCGAACAACTCAGGGACGTCAGGAGCAGCGATGGCGTCCACGTCCAAGTTTTCGTCATCGAAGCACTGCAACCCAGTCGGAGAGTCGTCTGCGGGGTTAATGGTGCCGATGAAGTCTTGGATGCTCGGAGAGTCACCGTTGAATCCACCATTGAACGCTGCAAAGTTGACTGTCGTGGCCACCGCGGTGTTCCAGGGGTTGACTGTGTTAGCAGGATGAACCGCTACAGTGTAACCAGCCGGGATGGCGATGTACGAGGAACCTTGGATGCGCTTGTTGTAGAAGTTATCGTCACTCTGGACCAGAGACAAGTTGTCGATGGTCTCAACAAGGCCAGAGTTCTCGTAGACGAGCAGCTTCTTGGTGCCCGGTTTTGACCCAGGGCTCACTTGAACCACAAGGCCAGTCTTCACACCGTCCGAGTTCGCCCACTCACCAGCGGATGACGCAATAAGCGGAATGGCCGTCCGTGTGACAGGAGATCCGTCAGCGTTCTTCGCCACCTTCGAGATGGTGGCAGCCGGGATGGCATTGTCGTAGAGCGAAGGATCCAGATAAGAGTCCTGGAGCGCCACAGCTTGGTAGCCGTACTCCGCATCGTTCGATGTGTCAAAAGTGATGGTAGCCAAACCGCTGACCAACGGGCCGACGTCCTTGACGCGAATTTCAGAGGTCGTGATGCGGCCTTCTTGCTCGATCTTGATCAGGTCGCCAACGTGCAACGCGGCAGAGGCATCCGCGGTAACTGTGAGCTTGTACTCGTTCTTGCGACCCACGATCGTTCCAAGCGACGTAATCGGAGAGTCGTATGTGTAAGTGTCGAGAAACGCTTCAGCTTCGTTGGCTGCGCCAGAAACTTCAGCAGAATCAACCACAGCGCCATGGTACGTGTCAGCAAGCGCAGCATCCTGAGTGCTGAGCAAGAGGTTTCCTCCAGAGATCTGGGCGATCTGCATGTTGACGGAGGTCTTCTTGCCAGGCTGAGAGACGCGGACGAATTCGTTGACGCTGAACAGCACCGCTTTCGAGCCGACGTGGACGGTGTGGCTTCCAGCTTCGCCAGAACCACCGGTCGCAACCGTCTTGTAGCGATTTCCGACGCGGACAACCGTAAGGCCATCGGACAAGTCACCGAGAACTGCGCCATAGTGCGCCATGTAGCGGTTCGGAATGGATTTGCCGAACGTCTTCAAGTAGTCGCGTTTTGAGCGGACCGCGGTCGGAACGTCAAACGGACCTTTTTCAGCAACGCCGATCAACCCAGGGTGATAGCGGCTGGTGGTTTCAGTAACGAAGCTTTGGTCGGTGACTTTTGAGTAGACACCGGGAAAAGTTGATGCGTGAATCGTTGCCATAAAAATTCTGTTCTCTTGTTATCGGCCTTATCTACAGCTTAGGCGGGATGTTTGGCCGCGAGTTTAAATCGTCGTTGCCATCGTCAGGCCTCAAGTCGTCAGTTGAAAAAATCTTTGTGAGAGCGTCAGGTGCCACCGCTTTACTCTCAGCTACGAGGGTCCAAAGGGAAGGCACGACAGCGTAGTTGATTTCTGGGCAGTAACCTTCAACCGTTACGCTGAAGCTCGTACGAAACTGGGTGACTTCTCCTTCAGGCGCAACTTCTGGAGTCACGGACTGAATATCTCCATCCATAACCATGTGGAGCGTTTGGTGCCCCCAGTGACCCGGGTAAACTGCGTCGATCCACGTCTGAGGCTGTCCTCCAAAGTAGCTGAACGCCTGCATCAGCGATGTGATGAAGTTCGACTGCGTACTCGGGTTCATGCAGAAGTGGTCAATCTGGAAGCGGAAGTCCCAGGCAGACGGCATCCTGACCTGCGCAACGTTCGCGAGATCCTGCTTTTTGGCGTTGTCGCTTATGGTCAGCCACCCGACGTTCCTGTGAACGCGGACTCCCCAGCTCTGAGAGGCGCGTGGGCGCCAACCAAGGCGATGAACTGAAAGCAGAGGATAGAGCGGCGGAGCAGGGTACGGCTGATACCGCGGGCGACCGTGCTCGTCCTTGAGCTCAAGCAAGTAGCTGAATGGGTTGTCCTTGTCTCTCCACAGGATGCTGAACTGAGCGAACGCATCCATTGGGTTGGAGAAGATCACAGGAACTGGGTAACCTGAGGAGACTAAAAAGCAGCGGTGTAGCCACCGCTGCAAAGCGAGTTCATGCCATCGGAGAGAGCCTCCGAGTCCATCGGGTTTGATTACGGCGTCCGCTGTGACGATAGATGGCATGTTCGGATCATGCGATTAAAGCTTGATCAGCAAGTCAGCTTGGAGGGGCATAACGGTACCGTTGGCGAGTTCAACGTCAACAAAACCCTCACCTTTCGCGGATTTACCGCGGACCTTTCCAACCTGTCCAGACGCAGGGAACGTCGGGTCGTCAATGACGGCAACCGAGTTTCCAGCGCTCAGATCAACAGGAGACTCAATGATTCGGCGTGCAGCTTCCGTAACGGTGGCGGGCTTTTTGAGGTCCACAGTCTTCAGAGCTTCTTCGATTCGGGCTGTTACATTCGATTTCATTTTGTTTAAATTATGAGCTAAATACTGTCTCCACTACGAGGCGCGCGAGATCGGGATGGCCAACAAACCAGTCCGTTCCGCGGGTAAGACCGATCAGGGTCAAATCCGCGTCGCCCGAAGCAGATATTTCAAACTTCTGGCCGTCTATCTTAAATACCAGTTCCTTGCACATCCTGTCAATTCGTCCGCGCCACGCCTCGAGTTTGGAAGGAATATCTGCCGTCGGAAGCTTCCTGGTCTCCGTGCTCAGCCAGGTGTATATGGCGTTGGAAACCTTCTGGCGTTCCGCGTCGCTCATTTCGTTGAGCTTTGCAGTTATCGAAGCGTAGACCGCGTCGTCTATGGCATTTCCAAGCATTAGGCCTCGCGATGTTGGCTAAGCTTTTGGAACGCCGTAGATTTCTCGCTTGGAGTCAGCGTCTTAGCGTCGATGACTGGAGTCGAATCACCTTCAGGAGGAACGACGCATTCAACAGTTAAACCCATCCACTGCTGCGTCTGTTGCCAGTAAGCTTCCGGATCGATTACCACGTTGAGGATCACATAGCGGTACCCGTTCCATACAACCTTGTCACCGCGCTCAGGGAAATAATCGAGCTGCTGAAGGGTGTTGTGGGCAATGATGAACTTGTCCTGGCGGCAGGCGATGATTCCCATCTGAGTCAGCCTCCACGACGGCTTTTGAAACACGTTGATGCAGGGAACATCAAGCTCTCGCGTGAATTGAACAGGACCTACGTGCGAATGCCACAGCGGATCCATTCTTGATGCGCTGCGGTCAACTTCAAGAAACTTTGGGCGTGGATTCGCAGAGTGGCGTACGCACCACTCGTTGTAGATTCTCAGGGCTGTCTGAGTATCTTGCAACCCAAAAACATCTGGGTTCGAAAGAAAATCTTTACGTTCTTGAAATCGCACGCGATAACTACAATATGAAAATGCCTGCTGAAATTGGTGATTTGTTGGAGGAACTTGAAGCTCTTGGAGACGAAACCGTCGGTACGATTGAGTCGTCTCGCATGATCGTTGCTACTGCGCAAGGAAACCTTGAATTCAACAAGGAAGAGTGCGAGAAGCTGCTTCAAGACGAATCCACGGTTCAACAATTCTTCGACGCTCTCGGGGTTTCCAAGGCGTCCATCGAGCTCTATGCCCTCGAGCTGACAGACCCCGTCCTCGATAAAATCCGCGAATTATTCGACCCAGTCGATGAGTACTGATTCCTTGCCTCAGCTATGCCGTAAGTGCGGCAAGCAGAAAGCGGCGAGTCTCTGCAAGAAGTTCAAGAGCAGGTCAAGGTTCAACTCTTACTACTGGATCTGTCTTCACTGCCTTGAGACTCCTGAGATTACGCGCGGCACTCGCCAAAACAACGAGAGCTACCCTGAGCGTAAAGTGCGCGAAGCTCTCCAAGTTGCGAAGATCTACGCCAAGGCGGAATACGAGATGGGTGGGTTCATCTACGACTTTGCATTTCCTAACCTGCGGCTTCTCATTGAAATTGACTCGCGGCGCTATCACCGCTCAGGTCGCCAAGTGAATCGCGACAAGATGAAAGACCAGTATGCCTCTGGCCACGAATGGAAACTGGTGAGGATCAACGCTGGTGACAGCGTAGGAAACCAGGCCGTCCAAACAGTTCTAGACAGGAAGCGAGAATTGGGACTTTAAAAATAAATGTTTACAAATTCTTGTTTCGTGATATAGTATTGATATGAACGCGAACAAATGCAACGTCGTGGATAAACTCGACGACTATTTCACTGTAATACTATCGCTTGTGCTTCTATCTCTCACCGGATTCTGCTGGTGCGCTGATAGCCTCAGTTGGAGCAGCGCTCTGCTTGTTCGGGTCGTTCAAAGTGGCAACTCTTCTTTTTAAATAATATGTGCGCGATTATTGGATGGGCTGGTAAAATCAGCACCCCGCTGCTGCGTGAGATGTATGGGAGATCGATTCCATACGGACCGCACTCTGTTGGCCTTGCCTACGCTGAGACAGGGCACCCCCTGAAAGTGTTCAAGCGAGCAATTCACCCGGCGGTGTTTCTGCGCAACTGCAATCACCGCATCGAGCGTGCCGCCCGCGTCAGCCGACTCGGATTTGGCCACGTCCGCTATGCCACACATGGTGCGCACACCGACGTCAACGCTCACCCGTTTGAGTTTGAAGGGGTTGTCTATGCGCACAACGGCATCATCTCCAATTACAACCTGATCCGACCCGGCGTGGTGGTCGACAGCGAGTGCTTAGGGCCTCTTATCAAGACCCGCGCTCTGCAGAGAGCGCACGGATCAGTTGGGCTGATTTGGTTCGAAGGTGGCGAGATGTTCGTGTATCGCAAAAATCAGTCGCTGCAGGCATGGACGTGGAAATTCAGCGACACCGACTATCTGACGCTCGTGGCATCGCGCCAGTGCATCATCCCAACTCAGTTGGCGCGCGTTCAGCATACCACCCACACTCTTGGGATGGGCGACGCTTACAAGGTTACTGAAAAGGGACTTGAGCACGTCTGGTCAGTTCCAGATGAGCCGTCTGAGCACCGCGATTTCTTCAACCGCCCAAGAGTTGCCCTGTGCGAGCACGAAGAAGAGTGACGCTAGTTAGGAAGTGCCGACATCAACGACCATTGCGAACAGCGGGAACGCTCAGTGCATCTTTCAAATCGGAGTAACCGTCAATGGTCAGCAGTCTGTCGTCGACGTACGCGGAACTGCTGACCATTGCACTACTACTATCAAGGAACGGATCAATGCATGGTCCGAGTCAGTCACCATCCTTGCCTCAAGTGACGAGGAAGTCATCAGAGTAGTCCAACCAGCAATGTCGTCTGGTGAGCCTGAGTGCAAGATCAGGTTTGGGATTGGAACACCACGCGCCATGCAATGGCTTCCGTGGCAGCGCCATTTCATTACGGAATTTTCAGCCATCCCATACGGTAACGGGACCCACCACGTCAAAATATGCACAGCTGACCCGTTATGGAAGATCAGCCGAGCGCACAAGATTGTTTCGCGGCAGGGGCTGATTAGCGACATGGTCAAGGCGATCGCCGCCGAACACCAGATCGAAGCGATTGTCGAGCCAACCATCGGAAAATTTAGCCTCGTTCAGCCTCGGATCTCCGACTTCACTTTCATTGTCGACAGGTGCATCTCAAGAGCGGTGAACGAAAAAGGACGCGGGAACTTCAGGCTGTACGTGAAGGACAGCGTGCTTCATTTCCACTCTCCAGATTACCAATCCGAGCTCAAGGAGCTGTCGTACTTTGGTCCAACTAACAGCCTGTCGCTGATTCAGAGCGACCGCTCACAGGTGCAATGCGAGGATGGGGCGGCTGGGGCTGTTGTCAGGATGGTTGCTCACAACCCGATGACGGGAGAGACCCAAGCTGTTCGATCTGACAGTTCACGAGTCCTAAAGATCGGGAACTCAGCCCCGGAAATCCCTCAAGAGTACGACCGCATTTTCTCGTACCACGTGGGTGAAAATGGGGCTGTTGAGGGAGAAAACATCATCCAAAACAAATATGAGCAGCAGAGATCAGCGATGTATTCTCTTGAGCTCAAGACCACAAAAACCCCGCTTCTCCGCATTAACGACTTCATCGACATCAAGCTTGGTAAGAGTGGCGCCGACACTTCGTGGGCTGGATATTACAGTGTATCTCAGTCCACGCATGTCATCGACAAGGGAGACCTCGTTAGCGCCTTCACCCTGCATCGAGGTGAGCTTCAGACGAATCGCGCTAGCCAACAGGCTATGCGAGATGCCGGTAACACGAATATAGTTTCTAGCGCGAACGAGGCGCAAGGGCAGCAAATCAGCCTTCTGGCTGTGGGGTCGTCTACGATCGGTCCGACCTCTCGCGAAGTTCGCGATCCTTCACGCGGGTAGATGCTAAAAAGCTCCTCCACAAGGAGGAGCTTCACTATGGATAACAGTTTCTGATGCTGACTAACTGGTCACCTCACCCGCACTCCCTGATTGACCAAATACTGTAGTTGCACCGCGAGAAGCATCCAGATCGGCGTCAGCCGCTTGGGTCAGACCCAGGATGTCATACTCAGTGTCAACTTTCGAGAACGCGAGAGGCTCCCAGCGGATTTCAGAGGTAATCTGGACTTTAAGATTTCCAGATCCCGCAGAGCCTTCGAATTCGATGTACTTCGTGACTGGCGTGACGCTGACTGTCTTCTGGCCGCCAGGCATGAGGACCACTTCACTCAGCTGCGCTCTCGTGCCGGCAGGCGAGTGATTGTCTGTGCCCTGAATGAGCACGGTGAATTGTGACTTCCCAGTGTTCTCAAGCAGAACCTGACAGAGGCTTTGAGTGGTGCCTGTCGGTTTTTGAGACGCACGGAAGCGAAGACCAACAAAGCCCGACTCGATAGGAGCCGAACCTGAGGTGGTCCGATTCAGCGGTTGTGCGTATTCTCCGGGGTGCATAAAATTTATTCGGCGTTTCTGCTGGCGTCAGGAGAGCGGAAGCTGCGGCGCCGAGCGGGTTTTGCGGGTGGTTCGTCCTCTTCACCTTCATCTCCCTCACCCTCACCCTCTCCACCCTCGCCACCTTCGCCACCTTCGAGACCATCGAGGTCGTCAGCAGGAGCGCCAGGAGCTTCGCCACCAGAAGGGTATTCAGGAACAGCGAGCTCGCCAGGGGCACCGGGAGCAGCAGGAGCAGCGGGTGCCGCAGGGGCTGCAGCAGGGTTCATCGCAGGATTTTCCAAAGCGGTAGAGAGGCGCTGGATTCCAGAGGCGATGTCTCTCAGCAGGCTGAGAGCTTCTTCACCCTGGTCTTGGCCACCTTGAGGAGGCGTGGGTTCGGATCCAAATCCGCCGTCAGGACCAGCGGGTCCACCGGCTGAACCAGCTTCAGGTCCACTCAGTTCATTTTGAAAACTGTCTTCCAGCTCTTCAACCAATTTGTGGGCGTCTTTCAAAGCTTGCATATGTGCATTAACTACTAGTCCCTCCTCAGTTTCACCTGGCTCGGGTTCGCCATTAGGCGTGTCGCTGTTTGGTGTGTTGTTTGGGTTTCGCGGGTTTTCAGGATTCGAAGTTTTGTCTGGAGCTTCGACTCCTGCGTTATCTCCCACGGCAGGTGGAGCGCTCGGAGCGTTTGACGGCTCCTGGCCTCTGTTTCTTCGCTGCGCGTTTGCGCGCACCTCGGCTTCTCGGTCAAGCGCCTGCGCGCTCGTACCTGGCGGAACGTTGACCCAGCGGTCATTTGAGTACTTGAGCAACTTCCGCATCGCTTTATCCTGGTCTTCGCTTCCGCCGCTAGACGGAAACACCTCAGGAGACATTGAATTTCCGATGTACTCTTGGAGAGCAATCAAGTGCTTGCACAACCCAACTTTACCGGCTGGATTCGTGATGCGCGGAGCTCTGTTCCAGGCCTTGTTCATGCTCTGGCCGCCCACGACGCTTGACCCGCGCTGCTTGTTTGTCCACGCCCAGCGGTACTTGTAGTCGGGGCATGTGCAGTCCACAATGCACTCAACGTCCTGAAGTCGCTTTTGTCGGCGAGGACGAAGGAACTTAATGAACCCGTGGTGGCGGAAACCGGTAGTACTCGGGAATGACTTAAAGTTGAAAATGTAATAGATCGAGTCAGATCCGGTTGCGATCTTTAACGGTGGTCCGCGGACTGTCAGCGCTCTGACTTTTCGGCGAGGTTCGCTGCGCTGCAATAGCTGGGCAAAGCTTAGCCGCTCGAACACTGGACCGCTGAAGACTTCAGCCCAGGTAAATTTTTGCAAGATGGGCTTCATGAGTGCACAGTCAGCTTCGGATCTTGGTTAGGAGACCACTTGGCTGGAGCTGGAAATCCTTTTGTCCAACGCATGCGAAGGACATCCTTCTTTCCGGACGCCTTTGGATCGTACCCAGGAGGCGGCGCGTGCGTGATGGGCTGCGGTTTTTGGTGGGCTGGTCGGTTGTCAGGCTTAACGGACGCAGCGTAGTCGTTCACCATAGCGTCAAACTCGTCGTCTGCCGGCGTCCTCTTTTCCCACTTCGTTTTTTGGCGAATTACCTTGTCCATTCTACGCGGCTCCTTTTCGCCATACAGAAGTGCGCCCACCGTGGTCTTGGTAGGAGGAGCGTCGATAGTCTTGAACCAGAGGACGCTTTCTCCGAGACCCTGCGAGAAGTGCGCGTCGATCCAGTTGAGCTGATCTTGCGTCAGTTTTGGACGGTCGCGGCTTATCACCACGTCGTACATGGCGATTCCATGAAACATAACCACGAGTCCGTGCCTCTCAATCATGCTTACTGCAGATGCTAGCGGGTCCATCATCAGGGTCTCGCGATTTTTCTTTGAGCGCGACCACAGGTTGACAAACTTCTCGAGAGCTGGAATGATCTTTGATCCGTCGTGGCGCATGAAGAAGACCCCATTCGAACCGATATAGCCGCGGCCAGAGGTGTCGAAAAACACCGCGCCTGTGAAAAAGATCTGTTCGATGATACTACGAGCCGTCATGCGTTCTAAATACAGCATGCCATCTGCTAAGCTAAAATCAGTTGAAATTCGAAATTGGGGAACTATTCGCGAGGCGAAGATCGATTTTCCAGACCGTGGGTTAGTGCTCGTTTCTGGCCCGATCGGAGCCGGAAAGACGCTGCTCGGTGAAGCTCTGTGCCGAGCGCTAGTTGGCGTTAAGGGAAGATTTACGCAAGTCGCACACTACGCCTGCGATGACTCCGGAAAGAATTCCTACGTCAAAATCGAGGCAGACCGTGGTGAAAAGCCGCTGGTTGTCGAACTTGGATACAAGTGCTCTGAGCTTTCTTCAACCGGTGAGGGATTCAGGTTCACCCACGACGGAAAGGTTGTCTGGCGCGATGTTATCTCATCAACTCGAGAGGAATTGATCAAAATCCTCGGGGTAACTCCTCAGCTGGCAGAGTGGGTGGTCTTTATCGACGGCGGGCTGAACTTTGCAACGCTGTCCCAGAAGGACGCGGTTGACCTCGTGATGGCGTCGCTTGCCACCCCTCCGTGGTCAAAATACCACAAGCACGCTTTGAAGGTCCTTGAAAAGTTCAAGAAGGAAGAAACCACCGCAGAGTCAGCCTATAATGAGGCCAAGAGAGCAGTCGACACCGTGACTCAGGACATCTCCGATGCTGAGGAAACTCTAAGCAGCGAGCGATCTGCCCACGAGAAAGAAAAGCTCGAGCATTCTGAAAAGCTCCAGAGAGCGGAAGACCGTCTTTCCAGAGCCAGAGAGGAGCTTAAGAAAAAGCAGGATGCGGTCGCTGACAAGCGAGAAGAGATCAAGGAAATCACCTCGAAAATAAGGAAGCTTGAGAACGACAGCGCTGAGAGCTACCACCAGATTGAGGTGAAGAAGCAGAAGATCAACAAGAAACTGTCTCAGGCTCGGTCGTTCAGACAGCGGCGTCTTGATCGAATTGAAGACCTAAAGTCAAATGCGCGAGCCGCCGAAAGAGCGCTTCAGGCCATGAAAGACGCTCCGACGTCATGCCCAAGGTGCAACCGTCCGTGGGACGCCCGACACAGCGCTCAAGAGCTTTCAGACCAACAGGCAAAAATCAATGGGATCAAGGAGCGCCAAAAGAAATTCGACGCTCTCGTTTCTGAAGCTGTTGCTGACGCCTCCACCTACAACGGCCAGTTAAACGTCCTTGACGAAGAGACCGCGGCGCTGGGTGTTCGGGATAAGGTCAAACAGCTTAGCGAGGATTGCGAGGACGTCGAAGATGAAATTTCAGCCTTAAACCGCGCCATCAGAACCGCGTCGGATGACATTGCGTCCATGGAGTCTTCGGTAGCGGTCCTTCGCCAAGGACCCGATGCGTCGAGGGTTAACCGCGCCGAAGCCGTCCTCGGTGAGCGGAAGCGCCAGCTCAAGTCTGCTGAGTTGCGAGTTGACACCTCTTCTGCCTCATTCAGTGACGCTAAGGAGGCCACGAAAGCCATAGCCTACTGGGTAGAAGGGTATGGGCCAACCGGCATCCCTAATATGATTCTGCGCGATTCTGTGGCACCTTTAAACGACATCGCGAAGAGAATCAGCCACATTATGACCGAGGGGACCCTTAATGTGTCATTCGCGACCACGAAGACGCTCGCTAGCGGTGAAGACCGATGCCAGCTGTCAATCAAGGTTGACAACAAGCTTGGGTGCAAGAGAGCAGAGGGAAGCTCGAAGGGCGAGCGTGGTGAGACAAACCTGATTGTTGCTGAGACATTCGCTGAAGTCGGGCAGGTTTGGAACAGAGTCGGATTCAGGTGGTATGACGAGGTGACTGGAAACTTCCAGCCATCAACGCGCCGCAGTCTGTTCAGCTACCTCAAGGAGCTAGCAAACAAGCTTGGGATTCTGATCTTCATTGTGGACCACCATGAGGAAGTCCAGAATTACGCCGATCACGTCCTCGAGGTATCGAAAGAAGGCAGGGTTACGAGCCTCGCGTGGAAGCGCTAGTGCTTGTAGCCGGTGTAGCTGTTTCCTACCTTGAGAGCCAGATCCATCGTGTTGTACAGCGATTTCTTGACGTCGTCCGCGTACGCCTGGACGTTCTGCTGAGTGATCGACGATGACAGCTGGCTTGTTCCAAAGTTGTTGGTGTGACTCGGGCGGTGCACAAACACGAACGAGGCTTCAAGCGTGGTAGGAATGTTGACCAGGGTAAAGTCTGGAGAGCAGATCCACGGACCACCAAACTTTGTCGAAACGTCCTTGACGTACCCCACGCAGCGCACGCCAGGAGCTTGTCCTCCGGCCTTGATCAAATCCAAAACTGCGGCGACTGGAAAGGCCACAGCATCCGCATCTTTGTCGTTAAGCGTGGGAGTGTCGCCGGTATTTGGTGACGCCGCCCCTTTTGCATCATCTCCTGCGGACTGCTTTGGCGTGAACGCTTCTCCAGCAGAAGTTGCAGAAATAAGACGGGCGCTGTCCCCGATCGGGAGAGTTAAGGAATGAAGCTTGGCTGCAATGTCAAGCAGCGTAAGGCCGGCCTGAGGACAGAAGGAGGAGTCGTAGGCATGCACTTTAAATGAAAACGGAATCTCCAGAGGAGTCGTTCCTTTGTACCTGTGATGCGACCCGTCTGGCGCAGTAAAATTCTCATAGACGACGTAATTGGCCTTGCGCGCCAGCTCTATGGAATCAGGCATCGCAGGGAAGTTGATGATCACCGCGTTTGACACGGTTGATCCACCCGTGAGGACTGACACTGATGCCGGAGTCAGCTGAGACACCAGAGACTTCAGAGATCCAAAACCGTACGTGCTAGTGCGGGAGTAAACTCGATTTTCGGTGAATGGAGAGAATAGCATGTTAGTGTCCTACTGGAACTGGAGCCCACCCGATGTGATTTCCAAGAGATCGGATTATGGCTTCGTTGTCGCGAGCATTCTCGCGCTTCTCGTTCTCCTGAGCTTCTTTTCTGGCGGTAGACACCATGACTCGGAGAGACTCAGCAATCTCTTCGTTCACTTCAAGCTGCTTCTTCAGGTACTCAGCAGTCTTCTGGTCGCTCTGTCCAGTTCCAAGGTTAAGCTGTGCTTTTGTGAGCTTGGCTGTCAGCAGGCTTTCGCGCTCGCGCATTCCTTTTCCAATTGCAATGGCGACGTCAATATCGGATAGGCCTTTCAGCTTTCCAATCTTCTTTTCCTTCTCAATGGCGTCGCGGATCTCGCTTGCAGAGGCGCCCTGCTCTGTCTTTGTGCGGACCATTCTCTTGACGTCCGTAGTAAAGGCGTCCTGCTTCGTGTAATCCTTCTTCTGAGCCATGAAGCTGGAAAAGAACTTCTGTTGCCAGTTGTCAAGCTTTCCACCCAGAGCAGCGTTTGCAATTTTGTACAGGCCGTAGGCGGCAACAGCCCCAATAATGACTGGAACAGCCGCTCCAGCTACCGCTCCAAGGCCTCCCATCATAGGGAGAAGCATGCGCATTGCTAGGGATGAAACACCAGACGAAGCCGCCTTTCCAAACAGCGTCGGAATTCTCCCGATCGCCCCGCTTGCGGCAGTAACGGCAGATGCTCCCCACTGGTACGCTTTGCTCATCGCAACCATCGATCTGAGATTCTCAAATCTTGCGACCATAAGGAGCTTCTGAAACTCGTATCCCTTAGTGAAGGCGGAGGTCAGGCGTTCCATTGATGTTGCAGCTGCTGCAGCGCTTCCTGCTCTGGTAACCACGCCTCCGTATCCAAAACCAGCGGGTCCAGGTCCCGGAGTCCCTCTTCCAGGAGATCCGCCTTTGTTCCCGATGATGTCTTTAATGGCGTCAAAAATTCCTGATCCGCGCTCAAGCGTTCCCTCAGTTGCTTGAGAAGCGGCGGCCGCAGCAGCGCTTTTAGCAGCCATAGCTGCAGCTCTGGCTAGAAAAATAAGGCTTGTAGTCAGAGAGTAAACCTGCTTAATGAGGTATGGTATGGCCATCAGCGCAAGGCCTTGAAGAGCGACTGTGATTCCTGGAATCTTTGAAACAGTTCCTATGAGTGAAGCAGCCGCCTTTGATAGCATCTGAATCGGAAGTAGAAGAGGCTGGACAACTTTAATGGCTAAAAAGCGCAAAGACCCGATCATTGAGTTTACCGCTTCTCCTGTCGTTACCAGCTGGTTTTTCCACGCCTGCTCAATGGTCGTCCTTGAGCCCATCTTCTTACTTGCGTCGTCCATCGCTGTGCTCAGTGATGAAAGCGCAAGGGTGCTCATTCCAGTCATTTCAGACAGACTTTCAAGAGCGCTCAAGCGCGCATCTCCACCGAGACCGCGCAAAGTGTTGTCAACCAGACTCCGCAAAGCTTTTGTCATGCGCTCAGCGCCGTCTTTTCCACCGAGGCTTTCGATGTTTTTGATGCCAAGCATGTGAGCGACGCCAGCGCCATCCAGGGTCGTGGTCATCCTGGTGTACATTGCTGTAAGCTCGCCAGTCACGCCAGTGGCAGATTTGAGCTGGCCTTCGATGCGGTTTAAAAACTCAGCAACCTCACTAGATCCTTTACCCATTCCAGTGCGCATCGTCGAAAGCGCGCGAGCGATGTTAATTGAAAACCGCGAGGCTTCATCCGCGCTAAGAGCTGTATCAGCAGTTACTCTTGCAATGCCATCGCCGACGCTCCTAACGTCGACTCCAAGACGCTGGAAAGCGCTGACTAGCTCCGCCCCGTGCTGGACGCTTACTCCAAGCCCCGAGTTCATCTGATAGACTAGTTTCGCGCTGTCAGCAAAGTTGCTGTTGAGGTCAATGCCGTACTCGGTCAGCGCATGCGCAACTACAGACATCTCTCTGGTTGAGGCTCCGGTTTCGGATTGAACCTTGTAAATCTTGGTGAGAAGGTCGTATCTTGCTGCGATGGATGAGTTCGCATGAATCAGAGACTCGTTCAGAGTCCGAGACGTGGAAAGCATCCCAGCAATGGTCGTTCCAGCAAGCACCAGCCATTTGACCTCAATCTTTCCGAGCTCAACGTACTCCTTGCGAGCTTCATTTTTCCACTTGATCTGCTGAAGCTCAAGCTCTGCCATCTTAACCTGCTTCTTTGCTAGGTCGTACTGGGCGTTTCCATCTTTGAGCCCCTTCTCAGAGAGATATGCGAGGGACTCTGACAGGGTCGCCAGGCGCTCGTCTGCGTTGCCGATGTCAATCAAGTCCTTCATCTGCGACACTTCTTTGAGCTCGTGATAGATGGATTTGACGTGGCGCCCTACGCCCGACATGCTCAGCAGCCACCCAGTGGCGCCGACAGACACAGCGTTTGTGATGGTGGAGAGAATGGACCAAGACTTCCCGAGCTGGTCAGACTCAGCGTGCGACCGCTCAATCGATGCATGGACGCCGCCGAGACTCTTCAGCGTGTCCTCCAAAATGGTAGCTTGGCTCACGCGCTAACTATTGCGACGGCTTCGGACCAATCACGACGGTGTTGGTATCCGTCCTGTGGTCGCACCAGAACTTGAAGGTGTCAGCGTATCCTGGCCGTATGTTGTCGAGATCGAACACGAACGGGCAACCATTTGACTCGCAAGAAGGAGAGCAGCAGACGTGCCACGAAAGATCGCGGCTCGGATAGAAGTGCATCTGGTCAATCAGCTGAAAGTGCGCTGTCAGCTGCGCCTGCGCCATCTCGTGGATCTTCTTGACGTCGTCCGTCTGCAAAATTTTCCAGAATGCAAGCGCATTCGTTCGGCTGGCATCCATGAACTTCTCGACATGCTCAGCCGGAAACGGCATGTCAAACGGTGCGTAGTAACGAAGAGGGTCCGGGTGGTGGTATACGAATGGCCTCTTTAAAACACCCCCGCCGTCCTGAGCGATAGCTTGGACGGCGGAGAGAGCAACAGCGATTACAACAGCTTTCATCTTTCGTTAAGAATACCGCGGTTGTAGAGCCACTCGGGTGGAGGGAGAGTGGCAGGAGGAGGGTTATACGCCGGCAATCCAGGCTCCTCAGTGAATGGCTCTCCATCATCGTTGTATCCTCGCTTGTACCACGCAGATAGGATTTCAAATATCTTCGACTTTTTTTGGTATTCGGCGTCGTACGCCTGCCTCTCTGCAGAGGCGTCAACATACCAGTTTTCGATCTTAAGGAAGCCGTCCATGCCATTCGTGAAACCGTGCCGCGCGTTGTACTGATCGAAGCTTTCGACGTACATCGTCTGTCGGTACTTCGGCTCCCAGGCGTTGACGTTAGTTCCTGCCGCCATAAGTTGGACGATCCAGCGCGACCGCGTTTCGTTCTCGTAGTAGACCTGGCCGAGGTAGACGTTGTAGTGCTTTGTGATGATCGGGTTCGGCGTCCATTGGTCCATGAACCACTCTGGAACGTCGGTGGCGTGAGGGCTGATCAAGGTCACGTTTCCTGATCCGTCGCGGACGTACATTTCGGCATATCCGATCGTACCTCCTGTTCCCGTGGTGTTTGTTTTAGCGTAGATCTGGGCGTATACGCTAGAGCTTGATGGATCTACCGCGGCGTAAGCTCTTACCCTGACTGACCCTCCTGCCGCAGCATCCACATAAACGTACCCGGGAGACCCCGCAGCTCCACTCCCGTTTTGCACTCCAGGTCTTCCTGGCTTTAAAGTGACGTCACCGCCGCTACCTGCTCCTCCGTTGTTTGGTCCTCCGTTACCGCCGGTTCCAGCAGTCAGCGCGACGCTTCCTCCGTTTCCTCCCATGCCCCCAGATTGCGCCGTCTGCGACGACCCGCTACCTCCAGATCCCGCAGTTGCAATAAATGATCCGCCGTTTCCTCCCCAGCGACCAGAGGTAAACGATCCCGCTATTAGCCCGTCACCGTTTGCTCCAGTTCCGGCGTAGTTTGTCATGCTAGTTCCTACTGCACCTATTGAGTCCACCACAAACGCCCCACCTGGGGTAGCGTACAGCGTCGCGTTTGTCGCGGCTTTCGTGTTAATCACGCTTTGAAGGTTGTTTGACGCCGTAATCATTTGATTCGACGTTGTCGTGATTGAGGTCTGCAGAGCGTTGGATGTGGTAATTCCGACCGAGTTAAGCGCATTGGACGTGGTAGTGATCGCCGTCTGGAGAGCGTTGGATGCAGTCGTGATTGAAGTTTGCAGCGAATTTGACGACAGGACAAGAGAGTTGGATGTTGTGGTTATCTGTCCTTGAAGGGCGTTCGATGACGTGGTAACTTGGCCGATTGGATTCAGCCCGTAAAGGTTGATGCCGTCAATCAACCAATTTACGACGTTCGTTTTTGTCGCGGGATTCCGCTCTCCTCCGAGCGGAAGTATGACCGGTGTGCCGGCATAACAAGATCCAGCGATAAACAATGTTGCGAGTGTTGCGTTTAACTTCATAAAACTAAGATGACACGGGCTGCTGCGCTACCCTGAAAGGTTCGATGGTGTTGAAAGGGTCTCCTAGGTCGTCGACCCCTATGTGAAGGTAGTTGCTTTCACCTGGAACGGCGAAGCACTGTCGGATCAAATTCTGAATTTTAAGCGCATCGGTTGTCGCGTGCAAGACAGGAGCATCAATAACGCAGTCAGTTGGGGTGCCGTCGTCTGCGACCCCAAGCACTCTGAGGTATAGGCCATTAGGAGATACGAAAAACAACCTCAGGTCATCCAGGATGATTTTGCTGCTGAAATCAGTGTTGTCGACCACTTCATCAACAATCTCTCCACTCGGGTCAACGTAGATGTTCCTGGTGAATGCCCCGTTTGGGCTCGAGAAAAGATACTTGAGTGAATCTCCAACGTTGGAGACCGTGGCGACAGGCGGGTTACTCGGAGGATTCCCAGCTGTTTGCCTTCCCGGTTCCGCAATGGGCGTAGTGAACAGCATCACGATCGCTGCTCTCACTCCGAAATTGTGCCCGCCTATAACTGCTTGCATGGCGTAACTACCAAAAAGGCCCGGAGCTTTCGCTCCGGGCCTTTCTCTTTTTGAAACAAGCAGTGGATTATGCTGCTCGGCAAAATTAAAAGGCGCGATGGGATGACTCACCGCGCCTTCAGCGATAAATGTTATCGTTTCGGGCGAAGCCCTACCACAGCTAACCGTAGTCCCACTTAAACGGGCGGGCTGCGCCCAGTATATGGTCACCCGCTGGCGTGATTACCAGCTTAAAATTCAAAAGATGTTGAATTGTCGCCACAGGTTTTGTTGACCGCCGCTGACGACAATAAGAACACCATTTTACTGCGGCTTTCTGGCAAACTGAGCTGGCGTGAATCGCACACGCGACGGGAAAGTGGGATCGTAGAATCCGACCTGGCCGCTTCCAGTTAGGTGCGAGAACTTCATCGGTCTCCACATTCCGCCGCGGAACTGGATCTCGATGTCATCGCCTTTGTTCATGCTGTAAAAACCAGAATTGTACGCAGAATCTTTGCGCACGTTGTTGCGATCATTTTTCGCTCTGACGTACTTGCTTATGAGATCTGCAGCGCCAGACCGCGCAGTCTGCTGATCGGCAGCGCTTGCTGTTCCGATCTTTTTGGCCATGCGTTCAGGAACGTTCCAGACCTTTCCGTCGTCTGACATGATGATCAGCACGCGTTGGCCTGGAACTTGGAGACCGTAAGCTTTAACCAGCGGGTTTCTCGACCCGGTGCGCCTGAGCTTAGTATCGGTGACAGTGCCACGGATCGTCTCACCGCGCCCGTTAAACTCTATTCGATCTCCAATATTCATGATTTAACTATGCCATTTGGCGTTTTGCGAATCCCGCCATCACTGACATTGGGCAGCGCCCCGTCAGCGGGAGGTTAATCACTCTCTTGGTGACGTTTGATGTCAAGCGAAGTAAACCTTCGTGGATCACCTCGAGGCTGAAATTCGTCATCGGCTCTTCGATTGAAGTCCCTTCCTGCATGACGCTTACCGCAGCCTCAAGCTCGGATAAGTCAATTTTAGGAACAGTATTCATACCGCTAATATAGCGCGAACGCGCAGAGTGTAAACGCTTTTTGTTAACCATATGCGATTATTCCTGCATCCAAGCGGCGTCGGCGTGGTCCTGGGCGGTAAGAGTGCGAAAATGAACCCACTTTCCATTGACAAGCTGCTCAACAGCAGTATCTGTTTTCTCCATTCCAGCGGCAGCTTCGTCAACCGTGGAGTATTCGTTGTGAGAAGGAATGTAGCGGAACAGGTTTCTCGCGCTTTCGTTGCCGCTCTTTCTGATCAGCTCGCCGCCAGTAATGTTTCCTCCGTTGTCTCGCGTTACGCGAACAGTCTCACCAGTGGATTTGAGAGCAGCCACAGGATCAGCATAACCAGTGATATTGCAAAGCTGAACCACGTTGTAGAAGCTTTCGTTATCGATGTTGTCTCTGGTAACTGTTTCGTTCGTAATCATGGTAGAACTATATCACGAAACGGAAATTTGTAAACATTTATTTGCAACTATTTTTTGTTCTACCAACTCATGATCTTGCTGACCACGTTTTTCAAGAATGAACCGCGCGAAGAAGAGCTGGTGCACTGCATCAAGCACAATCTTGACCAGCCATTTTTCAGCCGCGTCTTTATTTTCTGCGAGAGGGGGTACCTCCCACCTATTGAGCACCCGAAGCTGGAGTTTGTTAGCGTCAGTGACCGTCCCACATACGGAGCCTACTTCGAATTCGCCAATAAGTCATTGCTCGGAGAGTTCGTCGTGGTTTCAAATACAGACATCAAGTACGACAGCACAATGGAGCTGCTAGCGTCGCTTCCTCCGAGCCGCTGGGACAACCATCTGTTTTGCATCACTCGTGTAAATGAAGATGGCCAGCTTCAAAATCAGTGGTCGCAAGACACGTGGGTGTTCAAAGCTCCCATCTGCAAAATGCAAGATGACATCATACTTGGAATTGACGGATGCGACACCTATCTGGCGCAAAAAGCCGTAGAAGCAGGTTTAACCGTGAGCAACCCTTGCCACTCTGTTAGGTGTCATCACTACCATCGCAGCGGAGGACGCCGCGCAAGGCTAAATGGATCGTGCTACTGGAGTGCGCCTGGGTACACCGGCCACGCAATCCCGTTTTCAACCCTGTGAAGTCGGTCATTTCATACAGCCTGTGGGGAAGCGCGCCAATGTACACCGTTGGCGCGCTTAAAAACGCAGAGCTGGCAAAGAGCGTCTATCCAAATTTTGTCTGCCGGTTTTACGTCGATTCAACTGTGCCTGAGTGCGTTGTGAAGGCACTCTCCGACTCTGGAGCAGAGATCATCATTAAGCCAGACAACGTGGACTGCTCAGGGATGCGCTGGCGCTTCGAGCCTTTGTTTGATCCGTCAGTCAGCGTGGCGATAGTACGCGACGCTGACGCTCGCTTGACAAAAAGAGAGGCTGAAGCTGTGCGCGAGTGGCTGGCGTCTGGAAAGACTTACCACGTCATGCGAGACCACCCAAACCACGTTCAGCACATCATGGCTGGGATGTGGGGTGCTTTGTGCAACCGCATTCCAGAGTTTGAGCAGAGGCTTAAAGATTGGAAGCAAGACGCATTTTGGGGAGACTTCAACTTCCTTGACACCTTCTGGGAAAGCCACTTCAAAAATGACCACTTTGCCCACGACACATTCAACCGTGCCAACGGGAAACCCATACCAGGGCCTGATCCAGAACGGGGGTGGTTCGTCGGCAATAAGTTCCAGGCTGACGACACCCCGGTTTACTTCTGGTGATCTGCGGTCGTGAAGAAAACAACAGTGAAGTTGTCCTCACCCTGAGTGATGTACTCAAGCGCGAATGGGGCTCCTCCAGATTGGAAGACGCGCTCGAAACCTTGGCCGGCTTCAGCGCGATCGCTGCGGGCTTCGAGCTGGTCAAGCATCTCCATCATGTCCGCTCCCTGAAGCTCGTTGCTGGTGACGACTTGAATGCCTCCGCCAAGCAAGCGCTTTGCGCTGGTTGCCGCGGAGATCATCTCGCGAACGTGCTCAGGGTCGTACCCTCCAGATCTCAGCTCCTGGATAAAGGCGTCGATCTCAATTCCGCTTTTCCCGTTTTCGTCTCCAATCAATTCCTCAACCAGTTTGCTTGCGAGAGACTCATTATTCATGCCATAACTATCTTGGGAACCTTCTTTAGAAATAATCCGTGTTTGTCCACCGTCGGCCCATGCCCACACTTTGTGCTTTGATGGATTAAACCCTCGCCGCGCCAGAAAGTCTTCAACTTCCTCCATCTGCTCCTTAGACGGCTCGTCGCTCCACACGACAACATCGGGTCTGTTGGGGTTGTAGCGGAATCGTCCAGTAGCTCCAAGTGCTTTTCCAACATCGCTGTGGTCATACGAATGGTCGTCAACCTGCTCCGCTGTAATGGCGTGAACGACCATTCCTCCTCCTGAGAACATTCCAATGTATCCCAAGGACTCTTTTATTGCATGCTGAACCTTCTGGCCACCATCCTTGTTGCAGAAACCATGCTTACGGCTCTTTTGATTGGTGATGGCTGCAACCATGTCAATGTAGGCCTTGGGCTTCCTAGGACCCAATCCTCCATTCCTGGAGTTGAGCTTAGAGAAGGTCCGAGCTTCTGGAGGTAGTCCAAGCTTTGAAGTGTCGTCGCACCCTTCTCGAACCAAGCCGATGAAAGTCACCTTCACAGACGGGTTATCTTCTGCGAATTGGTCAAGAACTGCCCGCTGCCGGTGCGAGATTTGTGAGCTCTGAACAAATACCTCGTCTTTGCTCGGATCTCCAACTGCCCACCTAATCCACCCATCTCGCAAATAGGAATCGATGTCCCTCCCAGTGACGGCCGCGAAGACGTCGTGGTAGTTTCCGTACAGACCCGCATCCTCAATCTCAGCGGCGAGTTCGGGGTTCTTGTCAAGAGCGTCCCAGACGGCTTCTCCAGAATACACGACTCCGCTAGGGTCGATCATCGCGGGACTCTTCATAAGAGGTCCCCTTAAGGCACGCAAGCTGCGCATATGCTAACTAGCGCTTCCGACGAAGCTTGCCTCCGGGTCCGTACTCGAAGCGGTAGTCAGAGTGTTCTGGGTGAAGGATGGTATTTTCGCGATTTTCTTCTGCGAAGGCATCGACGTCTGTGTTGTGCAGCTTTGCAGCTTCTTCGTTGTCGACAAAACGACCTTTGTTGGTGAACCAGCCGTGGTGCGCCCACTCAAAGTTGACCTGGAGTTTGGCAAAACCTTCTGGGTCTGTCTGCTCAAGAAAGTCCCAGTATCCTTCAGAAAGGGTTGCGTGGATGTCAGACGGCCTTCCAAGCAGGGTAACTCCGGCCATCTGGGTCGCTACGGCGATAACGCGCTCAGGACCTTGAGATACCTGGACTGCGCATGGCTCGAACAAGCCATCGTCGTTCATCTTAAGGACGCTTCCTTTGTCAGGAACGAGAGCTTCGATTATTGCGCTAGCTGTCATCTATTGCGAACCCGCGTACTCAGCCATTTTCTTGTCCATTGCCGCCTGAATGGATCTCCGTCCAAGAAGTCTGCTAATGGATGCCGTTTCACGCTCTAATTACACCGCGTGCTCTTCGGCCCATCTCTCCAAGCGGTGCCACTGGATGTGCGCGGCCCAGCACGGAACATTCGGAACGTCGATCTGAAACCCTTCTATTCCGCGCACTCCTTTTTCGTTGAAGGTGGAATTGGCGTACCAGTAAGCGCCGTTGCACGCGTCATCAGATCTGACAACAATAACGTCGCCCTTCTGAATATCTGCGAATGGCTTGTCTAAGTGGGTCTCGATGGTGACTGAGTCATGGATGATGTGCTTGAGGCGGTAGATGTCCACCCTCCGCTTTTGCTCCTCAGGCTTTGGAGCGGCCTTAAGCTTGCAAGCGAGCGTAGCGGGGAAGGCAATCAGAGCGCCTCCAACCGCAGCCAGAGATGAAATAGCTTCGCGTCGAGAGATATTCATACGGGATAGAACACGAAAATGATAACAAAAAAGGCCCTCGTTTCCGAGGGCCTGTGAATTGTTATCGGCTATTCTGCGGCGCTTAACCGATCACGGTGCCGAAGCTCGAGGGACTGTTGCGGATGATACCGCGGCAGTACATCTTCGAATTCACGACTTTCTTCGCGAACGAGGTCGCAAAGCCACGTTGGTGGATGAAGTCGGGCAACTGGATGTCGGGCGTGGTGTACAGCTTCTGGTATTCAGCCAGAACGTAGCCGGTGGTCAGGAACTGATCGCCCTTGTGACCAACGAGGAATTCGTTGTTCGGGAAGTGCGGGTCAGCGAACACTTTCTTGTTGCCGAGGTCACCCAGGTAGGTGATGCCCTGCATGTTCGTGCGATTGTTCTTGGGCACGAACTGAGGAAGTGTCACAACCACGGTCGCAGCTTGCAAACCGCAGATGATCCAGTTACCAGCGACCATGTTGGTCGAGCTGTAGATGAAGTTCGAGGCAGTCTCGAAGGCGTCGATGATGCTGAACTTGTGGGTCTGGTAGTTGACGTTAGCCGGAGGCGTGGCGTCCCAGACAACGAAACCGGCATCAGCGCGGGCGCGGATGTCAGCGATGACCTGGCGATGCTTCTGGTATTGCAGCGCGTTGGTCAGGGCGTTCAGCAAGACCGGTTCGGCCTTGATGTTGTACATCGCCTGAAGGTTCTGATCGGCTTCCTCGGTCCAGGTGGCTTTGAGCTTCAAGACCTTCGCAGTCACCGGGGTGCTGGACAGCTTGATGTCATAGTTCTGGATCTTCTGGTTGCCTTCAGAGTTGTACGCGTAGGTCACGTCAACTTCAGTTCCATCGGCCACAGCAGACGTCCTCACGACGAGTTCGCCGGTGACGTAGTTGATGGTCGAAGTCGCGAGGATCTTGCCACTGGCTTGGAAGCCGCCGTTGCCATCGTCAACCGCCACATCGTTACCGACAGTCACCTGGACAGTGCCAGGGCGAATGGGGAACCACTCGAGGTTGTTGGTAGCCGTGTTGGTCTGGATGGTGTTGGACATGACCTCACCGGTGATCAGCTCATCGGCGTCGTCGTAGCGGTCAACAGCACCTTGCAGAGCGCGCCACATGGGAGCGCCAGCAGGAATGCGGCCTTTGCGCTGACCAGTCACGATGTCCATGAACACGATCTGCGAAACGGGGCCAGCCATGGGCTGCAGGGCAACCAACTGGTCGATCACGTCGTTTTCGGACATGTTTGCGATGACCGGGAAGATCCACTTGTCGAACGTGCCGAGGTTCTGCGTGCGGGTGACTTCGTCCATACGGCCGAAGCGCGCGCGGCAGTTTTCCAGCATGATCGCGGCAAGGGGTCTCTTGTATTCGGGCATGTGCTGCACGAACTCTTTCCAGCCTCGGGATTCCCAGAGACCTTTGCTGGAGCTGCCCTCAGGAACTCCGACGGGAGTTTCCGCAAGGCGCCAGCCGAGTTCGAGCACTTCGGTGAAACGGGAGATGCTACCGCCTGGCGTGGCTAAAGTAGGCCTCCCAACAGAATCAAGTATTACCATATACTATTTTCTCAGTGTGTGTTGTTTATGTTGACGCCTTATTGGGCGGTTGTCCGTGACAGGCGCTGAGCAACAGCGACTGACTCAGAAATGGATCGCGCACCTGCGAAAGGTTGCGTGTTGATGTTCTCGTTCGCCGCAGGAGCAGCAGGAGCAGGCGCCGCGGGAGCGGGAGCTGCAGGAGCTGGGGTAGCGGCCGGTGTAGCAGGAGCGGGAGCAGGCGCAGCAGCCGGAGTAGCCGCAGCTGCAGGAGCAGCGGGCTTCGAAATGCTCTCACGGATGGCGACGATGTGCTTGAGGCGGGTCGCTTCAGAGAGGGCTTTCTTAATCTCAGGGGTTTTGGCCTGTTCAGCGAATTCGAGCTGAATAACGCGCCGAGCAAGGGGAACGGTATCGGTGTGATAGCGCTCAGTCAGCTTGTCCAAGGCGATAGTTGCCACATCGTAGCGC
>Ga0116170_10000167_pt1:10000-66786 | contig 66786 bp, 59 predicted proteins | sample AD_JPNHW1_MetaG_FD_89797 | JGI IMG/M metagenome (GOLD analysis project Ga0116170, IMG submission 89797) | Active sludge microbial communities of municipal wastewater-treating anaerobic digesters from Japan - AD_JPNHW1_MetaG | ecosystem: Engineered > Bioreactor > Anaerobic >... | reverse complement strand
CCTGTCGCCCCGATAAATGAGCGCATAACTTACGGAGCCCCGAAGGGGTGACGTAAGTTATATGCGCGAATTTACCCCGAGATTACGAGCAAATTCTGTAAGAATTTGCGAGTGTTATGATCGGGATACATGACTCAGCTCCTTCCGGAATTTTCGAGCGAAAAGGAGCGGAATCAATGAACAGTAAATTTCCGGGTATTTGTTGATTCGATAAAAATAGCAGGTGTTGTTCTGACCATCCTAAAAAGGTATGGGTAAAAAAACATTCCTTTTTCCTTTCTTTCTGGCTCTCTGCCCGATAATCCTTCTTTTCTATATGGTTGTTTCATTCCGTATTGAAGTTCCTTTCAGGGATTCGTGGGTCCTTGTGCCTTTTATGGAAAAGTTTTTCCAGGGTACTCTTACACTCGGTGATCTTTTCCTGCAGCATTGTGAGCACCGGACATTTTTCCCCCGAATTATTATTTTGAGTTTAGCCCGTTTAACCGGCTGGAACTTGTTCTATGAATCCTTGTTGAATGTTGTTTGTGCGATCGGTATATTTTTGATGTTTCTCTGGCTTCTTCGAAAAACTTCTTTGCACATAGGCCTTAAGAAACTGAATTATTGGCTTATCCCGTTATGTTCGGTGTTTATCTTTTCTCTTTCTCAACATGAAAATTTTTGGGTTGGTTTCCAGATTACGTTCATGCTTTCGGTACTTGCTGTTGTTGCAGGGATCGTTGTTCTTTCTGCGGAGAAATTAACGTTCGTGCGTGTTGGAACAGGGTGTATATGCGGCATTATCGCTGCTTTTTCCAATGGTATTGGATTGGTTTTTTGGGTTGTTGGTTTCTTTATTATTGTGATGATGCCTTGTTTGAAAGAGAAGGGCCGGGGAGTTTTTTTAGCTTCATGGGCGGTTATTTCAGGAATTGTTTTTACGTTATACTTTTTGGGTTTTCAGAGACCGGTGTATCCCGAATACTCCGTTACTAAAGAATTGGCAATATTTTCTTCACCGTTTGAGTATGGTAAATTTTTTCTTGAGTATTTGGGCACGGGTGTCTCATATTTCAGTTCAAAAATAGCATATTGTTTTTCACTTTTAGGCTTGGGGATATTCATTGTATGCGGTAGGTTTTTGATGATACAAAGCCGGCGTGATGCGAAACTTTTTATTCCCTATGTATCGTTGTGCCTTTTTGCGGTAGGAGCAGCGTTAGTGACGGGGTTGAATCGAGCGGGATGGTATAGTATGACAGCTTTTTTCTCGCATTATACTACGGTTTCTTTGTTGTTTTGGGTTTCTATATGCGGCATGTTGTATTTTACAAGTATTATGGATCGGCGGAAATCTATACTCGTTTTCTCAAGGATCGTGATTTCCGTTTTGATTTGTACAGTGCTTTTGGGCTCAATGGTCGGATTCTTTGAATGGAAATCAAATAATGTTCTTTTGCAGCCGGTCCGGTATGATTTACAGCGATCAGCACCGTCCGATTCGTATATTGTGGCGGTTAACGGCCTTTGGGGCTCCCGGCATGATATTGAATTCTTACGGGCGTATCATTTAACGATATTCCGGAATCAGAAGTGAATAAACCGATGAGGGTACATGTATTGTATAGCGGTCACGTTCAGGGAATAGGGTTTCGTTTTACTGCCCGTGCAATCGCGCATGAACTTGAGATTACCGGCTGGATTAAAAACCGTAACGACAGCCGTGTTGAAATCATCGCGGAACAGCAGGAAGAAGCTTTAAAACAATTTCTTACGCGGCTTCAGCATTCATTTTCCCGGTATATTCAAGATGTTGATGTTTCATGGCAGCCGTCAACCGGTGAATTTAACGGTTTTACTGTGGAGTTTATATGAGATACGGGGTATTTTCCGACATACACGCAAATAGTGAAGCGCTTGAAGCCGTCTTGGATGCTTTTGGCAAAGAAGGCGTTGACCAATTGTTATGCGTCGGTGACGTCGTAGGGTATGGAGCAAATCCGCGGGAATGTTGCCAGATTGTCGCTTCAACTGCCGCGGTTATAGTCGCCGGAAATCATGATTGGGCAAGTGTCGGGCTTTTTAATGCCGATTATTTTAACGATGATGCCAGAAAAGCTGTTTTATGGACTCGCACCATGCTTGATGAATCAAGCAGGAATTTTCTGGAATCCCTCAAACTTACCTATCAGAATGATGCCGTAACGCTGGTACACGGGTCTCTTAACAATCCGAAAGAGTTTCAGTATATCCTTGATTGTTATGCGACTGAGGAGACGTTCCAGCTGATGAAGACGGATGTTTGTTTTATCGGTCATACGCATGTGACGGGCGTTTTCATGAAGTATGCCGATGAGCATATCGGATATAACCGCGCTACTTCATTTCGTATTGAATCGGGGAATAAATATATTATTAATGTGGGGAGCGTTGGACAGCCGCGTGATGGAGATCCACATGCTGCGTTTTGTATTTACGACAGCGCTACCAAGGACGTGTCGATAAAACGCGTCGCCTATGATGCTCAGAAAGCGCGCGCTAAGATTATCGAGGCAGGTCTCCCGTCATTTTTAGGCGACAGGCTTTTAAACGGCAGATAAATATGAGCCAGGCTATTGGTAAGCAGATTGAAAAGCTTCGTCAGATTATCCGCAGGCATGATTATTTGTATTATGCTCAGGCGCATCCTGAAATTTCTGATACGGAATACGACGACCTGATGCGTACGCTTATTGATCTGGAGAAGCAGTATCCGCAGTTTGTGACGGATGATTCGCCGACGGTCCGTGTCGGCGGCGGTATCGTCAGCGGGTTTAAGACGGTTGCGCACGCACACAAGATGCTTTCTCTTGATAATACGTATTCGATTGATGATTTACGGCAGTGGCATGAGCGCGTTGTAAAAGGGCTCGGAGAACCGAATGTCGAATATGTGGCTGAACTTAAGATTGACGGGTTAACCGCAAATTTAACGTATGACAGGGGGAAACTTATAACTGCTGCGACACGGGGAGACGGTCAGACCGGGGAAGATGTCTTGGCTAATGTCAAGACCATCCGGGCAATTCCGTTGGTATTATTCTCAAAAAATATTCCGCGTTTTATTGAAATCCGCGGGGAAGTATATTTGCCGATCGCTGATTTTAAGGGATTGAATCAAACGCGTAACGCTGCGGGAGCAGATGTGTTTAGCAACCCGCGGAATGCGGCTGCCGGCTCTCTTAAGTTGCTTGATACCGGAGAGGTCGCCCGCCGCCATTTAAATTTTTTTGCGCATTCACTCGGCGAGACGATCGGTTTTAGCGGCACGACGCAGTGGGATTTTTTAACTATTTTGAAAGAATGGGGTTTACGCACAAATCCCTGCTCGCAGGTATGTTCGGGGATTGACGAGGTTATTGCTTTTTGTCGCCAATGGCAGGAGAAACGCCGGGAACTTGACTATGAAATTGACGGCGTGGTTGTTAAGGTTAACTCTTTTAAGAGCCAGGGGGTTCTTGGCACTACACAAAAGAGTCCCCGCTGGGCGGTTGCTTTTAAATTCCCCGCACAGCAGGCAACAACCGAAGTGTTAGCGATAAAAATGAATGTCGGGCGTACCGGTGTTATTACGCCGACTGCCGAGCTTGCGCCCGTGGAATGCGCCGGCGTCATTATCCGCAATGCAACGCTTCATAATTTTGATGAAATCAAACGCCTTGGAGTTACAGCCGGAGATACGGTGCTTATTGAACGTGCCGGTGAAGTCATTCCGAAAGTTGTTATGGTCGTTAAACATTCGGGGCATGCGGAATTCCGTGTCCCCGGCGCCTGTCCGATTTGTGACGGTGTTATTGTAAAAGAAAAAGAAGAAGATGTCGCCTACCGGTGTATTAATCCGTCGTGTCCGGCGCAGTTAGAACGCGGCCTGCTTCATTTTGCCTCCCGTCAGGCAATGGATATTGAGGGGTTGGGAGAAGCCGTTATTGCGCAACTTGTTGCCGTGCAACGCGTGCGTAATTTTGCGGATATTTATACGCTTACAAAAAATGATTTTTTGAAACTCGAATTATTTAAAGATAAAAAAGCGGATAATTTGTTAGCGGCGATCGAGAAGAGTAAAACACGCCCATTGTCCCGGTTTTTGTTTGCCTTAGGAATTCGTCATGTGGGCGAAAAAGCGGCGTATGTTCTGGCGCAGCGGTTTCTTACCATGGATACCATACTGAAAGCCCAATACGATGATTTTGACGCGATTGAAGAAATCGGTCCGGTTATGGCTGCTTCTATTGCCGTATATTTTTCTTTGCCGCAGACAAGAGAACTGATCGCAGAACTTCACAAGGCGGGGATTGTAATGGTTGAGACGCCTGAGCCTCACAAGACAAATACTCTTTTGACCGGCAAAACCGTTGTTTTTACCGGTGAAATGCAGCTTTTGAGCAGGAGTGAAGCGGAATCATTGGTACGTTCGGCAGGCGGGACATCCGCATCTTCAGTGAGTACAAAAACTGATTTTGTCGTGGTTGGTCAGAACCCCGGATCAAAATTTGAAAAAGCCAAGCAATTAGGTGTTCGCATTGTAAGTGAAAAACAATTTAAGGAGATGCTTCCATGAGCAACAAGATTCTTAGGCTGGTTATCGGTTTATTGGTCAGTGTTTCGCTTGTCGGATGTGATGCTTTTGTCAGAAAATTCACCCGTAAAAAGAAACAGGATACCATGCGTCAAGAACAGGTTATTATTGCTCCGCAGGAATATCACGATACCATGTCGAAAGATGAGAAATATCAGCAGTTTTTCACCTATTGGAAGGCCTGGGACGATGAATTGATAGAAGCGCTTAATCGTAACGATACGAATTATAAAAAACGGGTTGATTGTGCCGAGCAGGCAATAAAGAATCTCGAGCAGATGAAAAAACTTCTTTCTGATCAGAAACAAAAAGAGCTTGAACAGTATTTGAATCAGCTTGTCAGCCTGAAGGATGATGTTGCGGCTGATTCGTATGGGAATAGCAACGCCATTTATAAAAGGAAGGCAGATCATATCAGGAGAATGATATTACAGAAATTTTCGTATGGCGATATTAAGTCGAGTTTGCAATGATCCTTGAACGGGTTGTTGTCGGAATATATCAGGTCAATTGTTATATTCTTGCCGTGGGAGAGGGCGCGGCAGCGATTGTGATTGATCCCGGCAGTGATGAAAAGAAGATCCGGAAATGCCTTGATAAACACCGGTTGATCCCGGAATTGATAATCAATACGCATGGGCATTTTGATCATATCGGGTGTGATGACGCATTCGGCGTACCGGTCCTTTGTCATGGGGACGATGTTTTGCTTTTGAGAAACCCGGATCTTAACCTGTCCTGCTTTCTTGACGGTACTACGCGCGTGCAGGCCGCGATTCGGACAGTATCCGACCAGGAAGTTATTTCGGCAGCCGGGATAGAACTTAAAGTAATTCATACTCCCGGGCATTCGGCTGGCGGTATGTGCTTATTGCTTTTGAAACCCCAGGGTGGGATACTTTTTAGCGGAGATACGTTATTTTACCGGAGTGTCGGTCGAACCGATTTTCCCGGATCAGATACTGATGCGTTGTTGAGCGCAATCCGGGAGCGGATTTTTGTGCTTCCTGATGCAACAATTGTATATCCGGGGCATGGTCCGTCAACAACCATAGGCCAGGAAAAAAAGAGCAATCCTTATGCGGGAACTGATTGAAGCATTTTTGAATTATTTGTCTGTTGAACGGGGGTTAAGCCGAAATACGGTTTCCGCCTATCAGGATGACCTGAAACATTATGCGGCGTTTATTGAATCACGGGGTATATTGGCTGTTTCAAAAACTACTCGTGTTGATATTTCCGATTTTATGTTTTCGCAGAAAGAGCACGGTATTGCCCCGACGTCTATTGCGCGAAGGCTTGCGGCAATAAAGTCGTTTTACCGGTTTCTCGTGAGGGAGCGGATACTTTCGATAGATCCGACGACACTTGTTGATACGCCGAAACTCTGGCATCGCATACCCGATACATTGTCGGTCAGCGAAGTAGAACTTCTTTTGAATCAACCCGATAGCAGGAATATTCAGGGAATTCGTGACAGGGCGATTTTAGAGACGCTGTATGCAACAGGGATGCGTGTTTCGGAAGCGGTTAACTTAAAGAGCAATAATGTTAATTTCGACATCGGTTTCTTACGGTGCATCGGTAAAGGGAATAAGGAAAGAGTTATCCCTTTGGGTAAGAAAGCGATCATGTGTATCCAAAAATATTTGGATGGCGCGCGGGGAAAGTTGGCGCACGGCAAGGAGAGCGATTTTCTTTTTATCAGCCGTTTGGGCGCCCGGATTTCCCGGCAATCACTCTGGAAGATAATTAAAAAATATGCCAGACTCGCAGGGATTAAAAAGCCGATACGGCCGCATGCCTTGCGGCATTCTTTTGCCACGCATTTATTGGAGCGCGGGGCTGATTTGCGTTCTGTTCAGGAAATGCTCGGACATTCGAATATCTCAACGACGCAGATTTATACGCACGTTAACAAGGATAGACTTAAAATGATCCATAAAACGTACCATCCACGGCCATAGGAATAGTAATGAAACAGTCTATACATAAGCTTCCTCAGGAATTACAGAATCTTATCATGACGGCACACCACGTTTCGGTGAACAAAAAAATACCGGCGTACCTGGTAGGCGGTTTTGTCAGGGATATGCTCCTGGGTGTTAAGAATTTCGACCTTGATATTGTCGTTGAAGGGAATGGTATTGCCTTTGCCGAAGAGTTTGCCCGTAAAACCTCGGGAGGGTTGACGACGCATAAGCGTTTTGGTACCGCCTCCGTTATAGTCGGACATTCCTTCAAGGTTGATATTGCAACGGCTCGTGAAGAGTCGTATCCGTTTCCGGCAACGTTACCGGTTGTTACGCCAAGTTTTTTGCGCTATGACCTGAAACGCAGGGATTTTACTATCAATGCCATGGCTATTGATATCGGCGCCCTTCACTTTGGGGCATGTATCGATCTGTATCATGGAAAAGAAGATTTAGCCGCCCAGGTTATCCGCATTCTGCATGACAATAGTTTTATTGATGATCCGACCCGGATGGTGCGCGCTATCCGTTTTGAACAGCGCTTTGGTTTTCATATTGAACCGCATACGCTGCGCCTTTTGAAAAAAGCTGCCCGGCTTCGAATGTTAGAGAAGGTGCAACCTCAGCGTACACGCGATGAACTTATTGTAATCCTCAAAGAAAAAAATCCGATGCATCAGCTGCAACGTCTTGAACAGCTTGTCGGCGTATCATTCTTGATCCGGGGATTACGGTTTACTCAAAAGAGCCGAAAGCTTTTAGCTGCGGTAGAAAAGCAAATGTCGTGGTTTGCTTCAATGCATGCTCACCGGCGACAGATTGATCAGTGGTTAATGCGTTTTATGGTTTTGATCGACGCTCTTGATTTGAAGGATACCCGGCGTGTCTTAGAGAAGTTTGCCTTTCACCGTGGGGAAGATAAACGCGTTTTGGACTCAAAAAAAGCTGCCGCCCGGTATGAAAAAATATTAACTTCTTCTGCGCTTTCGGCTTCGCAGGTATATTCTTTACTTGAACCTTTGAGTTACGAAGGTATACTGTTTATAAAAGCCCGGAGCAGGCATGCTCGAGTGCATGCGCATATCGAAGAGTTCTTGCAGCGTTTAAACGGTATGCGCACGCATATAAGCGGCAATGATCTGCGTCTTTTAGGTGTTGAGCCGGGTCCATTGTATCAGCAGGTCCTTAAGAAGGTGTTGGCAGCGCGGCTTGATGGTTTTGTTGTGACGCGGCACGAAGAGTTGGAATTGGCCCGAAAACTTATTGTGAGAAAATAACCATGATTGTTTGGGCCGTTGCAGGATTGATTACGAAATGGAGATGATATACTATGGCACGCAGAGAACGAGTTGAACATGCACTTTTAAAGGAAATAAGCACGATTATCCATGATGAGTTGAAAGATCCGCGATTGGGGTTTGTTACCATCGTGCGCGTTGAGCTTTCACCTGACTTGCGTTACGCCAAAATCTTTTATAGCGTTTTGGGTAAGGAACAGGATTCTAAGAAGACCAAAGAGGCGCTTGCCTCGGCGCTTGGTTTTATCAAAAGGCTTATCGCAGAGCGTATTAATTTGCGTTATGCCATTGACCTTGCGTTTGAAGAAGACCAGGCAAGCGAATATAGCGTTCGAATCCAGGAAATTTTGCAGGAGATCCATAAAGAAGATGAGCATCGAACACGTAATAGCAGCGATACAGAAAAACAATAACTTTCTGGTTATAACCCACGCCAATTCCGAGGGGGATGCCCTTGGTTCCGAGCTGGCGTTGTGTCTTTTGTTGCGGTCAATGGGGAAGAAAGCCGTTATTATTAACGAAGATCCTGTCCCTGAAGAGTATGCCTTTTTGCCGAATGCAGATCTCGTGCAAACTTTTCACGAGCGGTATTTGAAAAGTTCTTTTGACGCGTATATTCTTGTTGATTGCGCCGAACTTTCCCGCTGCGGTGAGTTAGCGCGTATGCCGTTTGACGCAAAGCCGGTTATTAATATCGACCACCACATCAGTAATACAAATTTCGGAACAGTTAATTGGGTTGACCCGGTTGCTTCCAGCGCTTCAGAGATGGTATACCGTCTGTATAAAAAGATGGAAGCCCCTTTTACCTATGAAACGGCGATGCAGCTGTATGTCGGTATCATGACGGATACCGGTTCATTTAAATATTCGAATACGTTGGCTGCGACACACGCTGCCGCGGCGGAATTGATTGCGTCCGGTATTGATGTCGCCAAAGTTCACCGACAGGTGTATGAGAGTGTCCCTTTGAAAGATATGGTGTTTTTGTCAAAGCTTCTGCCTGCTTTAAAAACATCGTTGCACGGAAAAATCATTTGGTTTTCCGTGAAAGCCTCGGCGTTGAAGAAACAGTCGACATCCTTTGATTTGAGCGAGCATTTACTTGCATTTGGCCGCTCAGTTCGCGGTGTTGAAGTCGTTGCGGTATTCAAAGAGAATCTCGGCGTAAAAAATGAGATTCGTATTAATCTGCGTTCGCAAGGCAGCGTTGATGTCAATGCAATAGCGCGGTCGTTCGGCGGCGGAGGACATACGACGGCTTCGGGTGCCACGGCCCGGGGTAAAATTTCCGTTGTTGAGCGTAACGTCGTACGGGCAATTCGTACGGCTGTAGAAGCGCTCGGTAATCCTTCATAAAACCTTCCATGCGTATTTATTACGGTCTTTCAGGATTTAAACCATTGGGAAAAGCAGTTGTCGCGCTTGGCGTTTTTGACGGCATGCATTTTGCGCATCGTCATGTTATTACGCAGGCAGTCCTTCATGCGCGGCGATTATCTATTCCAAGTGTTGTTGTGACATTCTGGCCGCATCCTCAAAAAGAAGCAAGCCTGTATTCATTGGAACATAGGTTGAGGCTCATTGAGGAGCTTGGCGTTGAGAGATGCGTGGTCATCCATTTTTCGAAACATTTTTCATCCCTGGGAGCGGTTGATTTTGTGCGGCGAATTATCGTCGAAAAGATCGGTGCTTCGTGCGTGTATGTGGGCAAAAATTTTCGTTTTGGGAAGAATGCCGCGGGCAACTGGAAACTCTTGAAAGAGCTCGGAACTACGTTCGGTTTTATGGTCAGGATCATCGATGTTATCAAACGGAATAAGCTGCCGGTCAGTAGTACTGTTATCCGCCGATTCATTCTTGACGGGAACTTGAGCGCTGCGCAGAAACTCCTGATGCGGCCGGTGAGTGTCCTGGGGACCGTGGTCAAGGGGACAACGCTTGGCCGGTTGCTTGGTTTTCCGACGGCAAACTTAAATCCGCACCATGAAATCCTTCCGCCGGCAGGAATTTACGCAGTAAGAATCCGGTTCGGCAATGAATTGTTGAAAGGAGTTTGTTATATCGGGACTCGTTCGACCTTTAAAGTCTCGCACAATCTTTCCATTGAAGTGCATATATTTAATTTCCATCGTACGATCTATGGATCTAACCTCGAAGTACTCTTTATACAACGCCTCAGGCAAGATAAGAAATTTTCTTCTCGGGCCGCCCTTATCCAGCAAATCAAGCGGGATATTCGCGCTGCTAAAGCCATTCTTTAAACCCTCAAAGTACCACAACATGTAGTCGTCTGCTCAAAAAATACCACTAATTGTTGTAAATACTGCTTTTACGTAAATAATTTTCTTGACAATAAGGGCCATTTTCTGTATATTTGTGGTTGCTAACTGATGGAAAGTGGAGTGAAGTGGAGAGGATCCTTCGATGTTCTACGGTGAATTCGAACATTCAATAGACCGCAAAGGAAGATTAATTCTTCCATCTAAATTCCGGGAAGTGGCAAAGACGAATTTCATTGAACGATTCTTTGTCACGCGCGGTCTTGATACGTGTTTATTTATGTTCGCGGAAGAAGAATGGCGTACGCAGGAAACAAAATTCAAGACGATGCCGTTTGTTAAACAAGATCCGCGTACTTTTAACCGCCTTTTTTTCTCGGGCGCGGTCGATCTTATTCCCGATAAACAGGGCCGTATTTTGTTGCCCGCATATTTAAAAGATCACGCTGAAATTAAGCGTGATGTAATTATCGTGGGGGTTTCCAACCGTATCGAGATTTGGTCGAAAGAGAAGTGGCAGGAGTTTTACGCGAATTCCCGGCAGTCATTCGAACAGATCGCTGAAAAGCTTTACGATGGCGGCGCCGCATAACGCGTTGATGCACGTCCCGGTTTTATTGCGGGAAGTTTTGACATACTTAGATTGTAAGCCTGGCGAGGTAATCGTTGATGCGACTCTGGGGACTGCCGGGCATAGCCAGGCGATTCTTGAACAGATTATCCCCGGCGGGAAATTGATCTGTATCGACAGGGATACAGATTCGATTGCGGTTGCGCGCGAACGCTTGCAATCGTACGGCGACTCCGTGATTTTTTGCCACGGGAATTTTGCTGATATTGACCGGCACCTATCGCAGTTGAATATCGCCGGCGTTGATGGAATGCTCTTTGATTTTGGTATCTCTTCGTTTCAGTTACGTGATCCGTCGCGGGGGTTAAGCTTCCAGGAGGAGGGCCCGCTTGATATGCGGCTTGACCGTACCCAGGAATTTACTGCCAAAGAGTTGGTGAACTCCTGGGGGCAAGAAGAGATAGCCGTAATCATTAAAGAATTCGGCCAGGAACGATGGTGTAATCGTATTGCACGCGCGATCGTGGAAGCGCGAAAGATCAGGCTTTTTGAGACAACCACTGAACTTGAAGAAGTTGTTTTTCGGGCGGTGCCGGCGAAATTCAGACATTACCGGATACATCCGGCGACACGCACGTTCCAGGCAATACGTATTGCCGTAAATTGCGAGCTTGATTCTATTAGTCAAGCTCTTGGAAAATCTATCGGTCTCTTACATTCTGGTGCTCGGATTTGTGCGATTTCTTTTCACTCTCTTGAAGATCGAATCGTGAAACATACGTTTCGAGACTTCGCCCGGCAGGGGCTTTTGGAGATTCTGACCCGCAAGCCTGTTGAGCCTGCGGAAGAAGAGGTGCATGAGAATCCGCAAAGCCGCAGCTCGAAATTACGCGCCGCTGAAAGGGTATAATATGAATTTATCTCGATTTCTCCTTCTGACTGTCGTTGCAACCATGATGTGTGTTCTCTATGTGTATCAGCAGTCGGAGATTTTTCGCATGGCATACGCCGGTCAAAAGCAACTCGGTGATTATCAGGATTTGCTTGATAAGAATGCCGTTCTTAAGTATAATATCGAGAAAAGCGCTTCTCTTATCCGCATCGGAATGAAAATTAACCAGGCAACTGATTTTCAGATGCCCGATACGTTTCAATTGGTACGTTTAGAGAAGCCTCTGGAAGGGCAGTCATTGGTGTCGCATCAGTCCAAACGTCAGTCGCTGGCAGCTCGAATATTCAGCGTTAAGAGGCAGGCAGAAGCAAAAACAATCAATTCCTCGGCTTCGCTCCGGTCCCGGGCCGAATAGACCGAAGCATTACCCATATATAAGTATTAGGCTCGCGTGTATATAAGCAATTACCGTCGTCGTTTTAACGCGGTTTTTTTCCTGTTTTATTTCATCCTCGTCCTGTGTGTCGGCCGGCTTCTCTTTATTCAATTCTTCCGCGGGAATTACCTCGTTGAAATCGCCAAAAAACAGCATAATCTTTTTATTGAATTAGAGCCCCGCCGCGGCACGATTTTTGACGCTTCGCTTAAACCCCAGGGTATTAATATTTCCGTTGATTCGGTCTATGCTTCACCGAATGAAATGCCGGAAAAGACCAAGGCGATCGCGGTTCAAAAACTTGCCCTTGCATTAAAAATTCCCGCATCGGAAATACGAGAAAAACTCTCCCGGAAAAAATCGTTTGTCTGGCTGGCCCGAAAAATTCCTTCGTCTCAAAGTGCCCTGATTAAGGCGTTCAATTTGCGTGGAATTGATTTTTTGAAAGAGAGCAAACGGTGTTATCCGAACAGCTTTTTAGCCGCGCATATTATTGGTTTTGCCGGGCTTGATAATGCGGGGCTTGAAGGGTTGGAGTTGTCGCAAAATAGATTCCTGAAAGGTGAGCCCGGATGGGCCTGGCTATTACGCGATGCCCGTCAGAAGAAACTCGACCTTACTGATAGAATGATGCCGGCCAAGGATGGGTATGATGTTGTTTTGACGATCGACGAGGTTATTCAATATATTGCCGAGCGTGAGATCGATAAGGCGTTTAAACAGTATCATGCCAAGGGGGCTTGTATTATTGTGATGGATCCGCATACGGGAGCGATCCTTGCGTTAGCCAATAGACCGACCTACGACTTAAATAATTATCAATCGTCTGATAAGGATTCCAGACGTAACCGTGCGGTCGCCGATTTTTTTGAGCCGGGATCTGTTTTTAAGATCGTTACCGCTTCTGCCGCGCTTGAAGAAAATCGCGTTACCGAATCAACCCGCATTTTTTGTGAAAATGGTTCGTATCGGGTTGCCAATCATATTTTGCATGACCATGAATCAAAAGGGACCTTGACTTTTCAGGAAGTTATCGAGCAATCCAGCAATATCGGTACGGTAAAAGTTGCGCAGATGTTAGGGCCTGCGATCGTGTATAAGTACGCGAAGTTATTTGGTTTTGGGACAAAAACCGGTGTTGATTTGCCCGGCGAGATTTCCGGCGTTATCAAGGATCCAAAGTTTTGGTCAAAGACTTCTATTGGCGCGGTTCCCATGGGACAGGAGGTCGGTGTTACGGCGCTGCAGCTTTCTTCGGCAATGTGCGCTATTGCTAACGGGGGGATGTTGATGAGGCCGTATATCATTAAAGAGATCCGGGATAAATTCGGCGAGCCGATCAAACAGTACGGGCCGCAGCAAATGCATCGGGCTATTTCTGAAAAGACTGCGCTTCGCATGCGTTTGATCCTGCAAGGTGTTGTCGAGCATGGGACAGGAAAACTTGCGCAGGTTAACGGGTATACCTCCGGCGGGAAAACAGGTACTGCTCAAAAAGTTGAAAACGGCGCGTATTCCCATAATAAGTTTGTCGGTTCATTTATCGGGTTTGCTCCTGCAGAAGACCCTGTTTTGGTTGTGGGAGTTACCCTGGATGACCCGCATCCGTTGTATTACGGTGGTGTTGTTTCATCGCCTGTATTTAAAAATGTAGTGGGAGATGTGCTGCGGTACTTAAAGATTACCCAGCAAGTCGCTCAAAGTAATGAAGCGTTAAACCAAAATAATGAAGTTAACCCGGCTGATTAGTATTTTAGGGATTGCAAAACCAGCGCATGTTGATGATTGTGAAGTCAGCATTGTTACCGCTGATTCCCGGCAGATAAAAAAGAATGCCGTATTTGTGGCTATCAAGGGGGCGTGCGCTGACGGGCATCGTTTTATTGAACAGGCAGTGCGCGCAGGGGCGTCCCTTATGATCGTTCAGGAACCTGTTGATGAACGTTTCGCGGATAAAACAATAGTCGTTGCTGATACGCGCCGGGCATTAGCGCTTCTTGCTGTGCAGTTCCACGGCGATCCTTCTGCACAGGTGAAGGTGATCGGTGTTACCGGCACCAACGGTAAAACAACCATAACCTATCTTCTGGAGTCGCTTCTTGCCTATGCCGGCAGAAAACCTGCTGTTATCGGCACGATTAATTGCCGTTTTGCCGGGACCGTGATTGACTCAAAGAATACGACGCCGGGTGCCAGCCAGTTGCAGGAACTTTTGGCTTCAATGCGGGATGCCGGAGCAACCGATGTGGTGATGGAAGTTTCTTCTCACGCTTTGGATCAGGCCCGGACTGAGGGCGTGCGATTTGATTCGGCGATTTTTACGAATTTAACGCAGGACCATTTGGATTATCATAAAGATTTTGAGCATTATTTTCAGGCTAAGGCAAAATTATTCACGGGATTGGCAAGCCAGTCGCATGCATTCATTAATCGTGATGACGAATATGCTCAAAAACTTATCGCGCTTTCAAAAGGAACTGTTGTCACGTATGGGATAGATACGCACGCAGACGTCATGGCATGCGATATCCATTCTGATGAGTTCCGAACCCGGTTTACGGTTCGTTATGCCGGCGGCAGTTTCCCGATTATCACGCATTTGATCGGCCGGCATAATGTTTATAACATTCTTGCGGCGGTATCGTTTGCGTTGAAAGAGACGATAACTCCTGCTATGATAAGTGCCTGCCTTGAGGCTTTTAGCGTTGTCCCCGGCAGGCTTGAACGGATTGATTCGCATAAGGGATTTTCGATCGTCATAGATTATGCGCATACGGATGATGCTTTGAGAAATGTTATTACATCGTTACGGCAGATATGCCGCGGCCGTCTTATTGTTGTGTTTGGCTGCGGCGGCGACCGCGATAAAGGCAAACGGCCTAAAATGGGCAGCGTTGTTACGGAGCTGGCCGATTTTGCGATTGTTACCAGTGATAATCCGCGCAGTGAGGATCCCCAGTCTATCATTAACGATATTACCCGGGGGATAACCGGTTCTAATTATATTGTTGTTGTTGATAGGAAAGAAGCGATACGAAAAGCGCTGGCTATGGCGGTGGAGTTTGATATAATTCTGCTGGCGGGAAAAGGCCACGAAACCTATCAAGTCATGCGAAACGCGACTATTCATTTTGATGAGCGGGAGGTCATTTGCGAATGGCTGCAGTCAGCGAATTAGTTAAAGCAGCGCGGGGGGTGCTTGTCTGCGGCAATAAAGATGCCCTGACAGGCGCGCTCTCTATTGATTCCCGGACCGTTGCGCCAGGGGATACGTTTCTGGCGGTGAAGGGGGATTCTTTTGACGGGCATGATTATATTGCCCAGGCAGTTGCCAAAGGAGCAGCCTGTGTCATTAAATCAGCAAACTGCATCAGGTATCGTAAAGAAGCGTATCCGGTTATTGAAGTAAAAGATACGGTTAAAGCGCTTGGCGATATTGCCCGCTATAACCGCCGGAAAATTAATATTCCGATTATTGCGATCACCGGTTCAAGCGGTAAAACAACGGCAAAAGAAATGGTGGCTGCTGTTTTGTCAAAGAAATACCGCTGTTTGAAAAATGAAGGGACCAAAAATAACCATATCGGTTTGCCGCTGACGCTTGCGCGGGTAAGCCGCGACTATGATCTGGCTGTCGTAGAGATTGGGACGAATCATTTCGGCGAGGTTGCATATTTGGCTGATATTTGTGAGCCGAATGTGGGAGTCATTGTTAATATCGGTCCGGCGCATCTCGAACATTTCGGGAGCATCGAAGGAGTTTTTAAGGAAAAGTATACGCTTATCGAGAAATTACAGAAACCGGCAATCGCGGTTTTAAATGCCGATGATAATTTTTTACGGTCGCGTATTATGAAAAAAGTTAAAAAGCCGTTTACGGTCAGTTTCGGGATTCATACGCCTTCGGATGTGTATGCTACCGATGTAACGTATCAGGCCGGGCGTCTGGCATTCCGTGTGAATGGGAAGTTTTCCTATTCTCTTAATACGCTCGGGTATCATCATTTGTATAACGCGCTTATTGCGGTTTCCCTGGGACGGGTTTTTGGTGTTGAGCATGCGGATATTGCCGCTTCCCTTGCTGCATTTGAATTCCCGCGGGGACGATTCCGTGTTGTTGAGGTTAACAAGGTAACCTATATTGACGACACCTATAATGCCAATCCGCTTTCCCTGGGGCAGGCATTGAATGCGTTGGGTAATTATGGCGTCAAGGGCAGGAAAGTATTTGTTATGGGTGATATGCTTGAGTTGGGTAAATATAAAGAGTCGTATCATTTTGAGGCAGGCCGGAAAGTTGCTGAAACCTGCGATATCTTTATCGCAGTCGGAAAACTTGCGAAGCTTGCTGCTGAAACCTGCTGTAACTACGGATTTGGCGCCAATAATATTTTTGTTTGTGATACATCGATCCAGGCCCGCGAAATTTTACGCACGACTGTTATTCCGCGTGAAGAGGACATTGTTTTGGTTAAAGGGTCCCGTTCAATGAAAATGGAAGAGGTTTTGAAAGATGTTATATAATTTATTATACCCATTACATACGGCATTCTCTGTTTTGAATGTTTTTAAATATATTACCTTCCGCGCAATTATGGCGGCATTGACCGCGTTTATCATGTCGCTTGTCTTTGGCCCTCTGGTGATCAAAAAGTTGAAAGAGTTGCAGGTCGGTGAATATATTACAAAAGGCGACAGCGATAAACTTGATTCCATGCATAGCGCCAAGCAAGGCACCCCGACCATGGGCGGGATCTTTATTCTCATCGCGATCTTCATCGCGACGCTTCTATGGGCTGATTTATCGAATCGTTTTATCTGGATCGCGCTTTTTGCGACGACTTGGCTTGGGGTTACGGGGTTCCTCGACGATTATATGAAGTTAACGACAAAGAAAAAAGGCATTAAGGGGAGGGTAAAACTCATCAGCCAGGTAATACTCGGCCTTATTGTCGGGAGCATTCTTTTTATGGATCCGGCGTATTCGACGCAGCTTGATATCCCGTTTCTTAAAAATATTTCTATCGACCTCGGGATCCTGTATGTCTTCTTTGTCGCTTTGGTTATTACCGGTTCTTCAAACGCGGTGAATCTTACGGATGGTTTGGATGGTCTGGCAGTTGGGTGTGTTGTTATCGCAACGATTGCTTATAGTGTTTTAAGTTATCTGACCGGCAACATAAAATTCAGCGATTATTTATTGATCCCCTATATTCGCGGCGCCGGAGAATTAACTGTTTTTTGCGCCAGTATTATCGGAGCGGGGCTTGGTTTCTTATGGTTTAATTGTTTCCCCGCGGCTATCTTTATGGGGGATGTTGGTTCGCTTGCTTTAGGCGGTGCCCTGGGGACTGTGGCAGTGCTTATTAAAAAAGAATTCTTATTGATGATTGTAGGGGGGATTTTTGTTATGGAGGCGATGTCGGTTATCCTGCAGGTTGCATCGTTTAAGCTGTTTAAGAAACGCATTTTTAAGATAGCGCCCCTCCACCACCATTTCCAATTCTTAGGGTGGAAAGAGAATAAGGTTATTGTGCGGTTCTGGATATTGGCGATAATATTCGCGTTCTTAACGCTGGTAACATTAAAAACGCGATAAAAATAGTAAGTTTATGGGTTTGGTTAGCGGTTAACGGTTATCGGTGGCGAAAACCTTTAACCGAACACCGCCAACCGATTTCAATTATAAACTATGAAAAACGTAGAGTTGTTTAATAAGAAGAAGGTTGCAATCGTCGGGCTGGCCCGTTCAGGTTTAGCGTGCGCTAATTTGCTGCATGGCATTGGCGCTCAGGTTTGGGTGACCGATGCGCATGATACTGATTCTATTAGGCAAAATGCCGCATTACTTCATGCAGGGGTCAACATTGAGCTGGGGAAACACTCCAAAGATTTTTTGTGCGGGAAAGATTTGATTGTTGTTTCACCCGGTGTTCCGGAACGGGCTCTTCCGATGGTTTGGGCGCGGGAAAACAATATTCCCGTGGTCAGTGAAATTGAAATTGCCTGGCAGCTTTGTCCGGCTACGGTGATTGCGATTACCGGGTCATGCGGAAAAACCACCGTAACTACGCTTATCGGCAAAGTCCTTGAGGCTTCGGGGAGAAGGGCTTTTGTCTGCGGCAATATCGGTAATCCATTTTCCGGTGAAGTAGAGAAGATGCGGGAAGGCGATTTTGTTTCTCTCGAAGTGAGCTCTTTCCAGTTAGAACAAATTAAAACATTCAAGCCGAAGGTTGCGGTTATTCTTAATTTCAGCCGTAATCATCTGGATCATCATAAAGACATGCAGGAATACCTTGATGCAAAGAAACGGATTTTTATGAATCAAACAGCCGATGATTGGTTGGTATTGAATGCCAATGATCCTGTTTTGAAAAGTATTGCCCCGGAGTCAGCCGCGCGTGTTTCGTATTTTGCGGAAAATTTTGAATTAAGCCCGAATCAGGCTGCGGTGGTGACGGTAGCTTCTGTTTTGGGCATTGATGCTTCTGTCTGCAGCGGGGTTTTCCGTGATTTTAAAGGCCTTGCGCATCGTATGGAGGAAGTGGCACGTATTGGCTCGGTGCGTTTTATTAATGATTCCAAGGCAACGGTTGCCGAGTCAACGGTTGCCGCGCTCCGCACTGTGCAGACCCCGGTCATCCTTATTGCCGGCGGCAGGCATAAAGGTGTTGCCTATGAGACTATTCTGGGGGCAGCACGGAATAAAGTAAAAGAAGTGATTGCAATCGGGGAGGCAAAAGATCTGATTACGAAAGCACTTGCTGCTGAGCTGGTTGTTTCGCAGGCGCAAACGCTTGAAGAAGCGGTGCGCCGCGCGTTTGCAAAAGCCCGTGCCGGCGATACTATTTTATTATCTCCCATGTGCTCAAGTTTTGACATGTTCCGTAATTACGAAGAGAGGGGCGACGCGTTTAAAACAATTGTCCTTGATCTTCAGAAAAATATATGATTCGTAATATTAGAGTAAATATTTTTGCCGTAACCGTTGTTCTTATCTGCATCGGCGTGATCATGATTTACAGCGCTTCAAGTATTTATGCCGCTGACCGGTATAAAGACGGATTTTTCTTTTTGAAACGGCATCTGAGCTTCTTAGGTATCGGAACAATCCTTACGTTTCTTGTAATGTGCATAGATTACCGCTCATTGCAGCGGTATGCGAAACCGCTTTTAATAATTGCGTTTATTCTTTTGCTGCTTGTTCTTATCCCCGGTATCGGCAGAGAAGTTTCGGGTGCCCGCCGCTGGTTTCGTTTTAAATTCCTAAGTTTTCAACCCTCTGAGTTCGCTCTTTTGGCGGTTATTGTTTATGTCGCTGATTTTATTTCTCGAAAAGAAGAATTAATCAAGTCGTTTATACGCGGATTTGTGCCGCCTATGATGGTTTTAGGCGGGGTGGCAATTTTAATTCTTTTACAGCCAGATCTCGGGACAACAGTATCGTTGGCGGTTGTGGTTATTATCATGCTTTTTGTGGCGCGGGTACGGATTGCATATGTTGTTTCTATGCTTTTGGCGAGTATTCCTGTCCTATCAGTTTTGATTTTGTCGGCTCCGTATCGGAGAGCCCGGATTTTGGCTTTTTTAAATCCATGGGCGGATCCCAAAGGCGTTGGTTTTCAGATTATTCAATCGCAGATCGCGCTTGGCTCAGGAGGTTTCTTTGGATGCGGGCTGGGGCATTCCCAGCAAAAGCTTTTTTATCTTCCGGCAGCGCATACGGATTTTATTTTTTCCATTATCGGTGAAGAGCTTGGTCTTGTGGGGACGCTTGCGGTGATAGCGCTTTTCATGGTTTTTATCCATCTAGGGATTAAAATTATCAGGAATGCACCTGATAGATTCGGTTTTTTCCTTTCTTTGGGGTTATTGTCCATGATTTGTTTCAGGGTTATTGTTAATATCGGCGTATCATGCGGGTTATTCCCCACGAAGGGATTGCCGTTGCCGTTTATCAGTTATGGCGGTTCGAGTTTTATTTTTGATATGGTTGCCGTTGGTATCTTAATGAATGTGGCACGAACCGGCGATTACCCATGAGTTCTTCAGACTGCGTTTCAAAACGTAACCCCGATCAGGAGCAGGGTTTGAAAGTGCTTGTTGTTACGGGGGCCAGCGGCGGGCATATTTTCCCTGCGGTAAGTTTTATTGATTCTCTTAAACAGAGATATCCTGATAGCCATGTGCTTCTGGTGCTTCCTCGTAAGAATGCCGCGGGCACGCTGAAGAATTGCAGATGCCAAACGCGGTATCTTGACCTGGGTTCTTTGCGGATTCGTTTTAATCGTTCTGCAGTCTACGGTTTCTTTCATTTTGCTGCGGCTTTTTGGCGGAGTTTTAAATTAATCCTTAGTTTCCGGCCTGATATTGTGGTTGGTTTCGGTACGTGCGCGTGTATCCCGGTTTTTTTTAATGCCTGGTTGTTACGGATTAAAACATTGCTTCATGAACAAAATGTTTTACCGGGCAAAGCAAATAAAGTGCTGGCGGTGTTTGCCGACGCAATCGCGGTTTCTTTTGCAAAGACAAAAAGCTGCTGGAGTACGTATGCCCGTAAGATAGAGGTTACGGGGAATCCTTTACGCAAAGAGCTTGTTGTACAGGATAAGAGCCTATGCAGGGAATTATTTGCTCTTGATAAGCATCGTTTTACGATTTTAGTCGCCGGCGGCAGTCAGGCAAGTAAGACGATCAATACTGTTTTTATGCAGGCGGCAAAACAATTGCGGCAGAACAATGTATCGTTTCAGGTCCTTCATTTGGCAGGGCAGGCTGATGCAGCGGGTTTGTCCGGAGAATACCTTAAAAATGGTATTTGTGCGTGTGTGCTCAGTTTTTGCGATACGATGGAGCGCGCCTATAGCGCGGCAGATTGCGCGGTAACCCGTGCGGGAGCGACGACCGTGACCGAGTTGATGCGTTTCGCCCTTCCGGCAATACTTATTCCGTATCCGTATGCCCATGAACATCAGCTGGCAAATGCGCGCCTGTTATCCGATGCGCAGGCAGCGATACTGGCAGAAGAAAGCGATTTGAGTGCAGATAAACTCGCAGCGTTTCTTGAAGGATTGATATCCGATCCGGCGAAATTGGAACGGATGGGACAAGCGGCTGCGAGCCTTGAACAGAAGGATGCTGCGGGTATGCTTGTTGAATATGCGATACGGGTCGTTCGGTGTTGAAAAGAAGGATTCTTTGCGCGGCTAGTTTTGTTTTGTGGGCGGTTTATGCGCCAGCCTTTGCGGAAGTTCCCTGGAACGTTGAAAAAAGCACGCATTTTCTTATTTACTATAAGAACGCTCCGGCAGATTTTATTGCGAAAGTAGTTACCCGCGCTGAAGATTATTATGATAGAATTGCAGATGATTTAGGGTTTCGGAGGATGAATTTTTGGCTTTGGGAGAATCGCGCCAGTATGTATATTTACGACGACGCGGTTTCGTATCAGCAGGCGACCGGTGAACCTGCCTGGTCAGGGGGCGCAACGGAGCCCCGCAGCAAGGTAATTCAAACGTTTGCCGGGGCAAACGGTTTTCTGGAAACAATTTTGCCTCATGAACTAGGGCATATTATATTCGGCGAATTTGTCGGGTTTGATAATCCGGCAGTGCCGGTATGGCTTGAAGAAGGCGTTGCTTCATATGAGCAGAAAGAGCGTTTTAAGCAGGCTGATCTTTTAGTCCGGGCCGCCCGGGCGCAAGGGGCACTTTTTTCGTACGAACAGTTGGCTGAAGCGAATCCGCATATGTTGTCGGATGACAGGGCGGTGACAGTATTTTACGCGGAATCAGTCAGTATTGTCGATTTTATGCTGAAGGAATTCGGCACGGAAGCGTTTGTTGGATTTTGTCAGAATCTTCGGGATTACAAAAATTTGAATCGGGCGGTTGTGTTGGCGTTTTCGCCGATGGCAAGCGCGCACGAGCTTTTTCAACTGTGGGAGGCAAAACGAGCTCAATGAATAAACACACACATCTAATCGGGATCGGCGGCATCGGCATGAGTTGTATCGCAAGTTTATTATTGCGCAGAGGAGTTAAAGTCAGCGGCTCGGATGTTAAAGAAAGCCGGATTACGCAGGAACTTAAAAAAATGGGGGCGGATGTTTTTTTGGGGCACGCTTCAGGGAACATCACGGATGCTGATCTGGTTGTTTATTCTTCAGCAGTCAAGGAGGATAATCCGGAAGTCATTGAAGCAAGGAAGCGGGGTGTTCCGATAATTAAACGCGCAGAAGCGTTGGCTCAACTGATGGCCGAGAAGACCGCTATCACGGTTACCGGCAGCCACGGAAAGACCACTACGACGTCGCTTATTTCCTGCCTTTTGCTTGAAGCCGGGCTTAATCCTTCTGTTGCCGTCGGCGGTATTTTACGCAATATTGATACGAATGCCTGTTTTGGCGACGGGGATTATTTTGTCGCGGAAGCTGATGAGTCCGATGGCTCATTTCTCTGTTATGAACCGATGTATTCCATTATTACCAATATTGATTACGAACATCTTGATTATTACCATACGTATCAGAATCTCGTCGGCAGCTTTACCGAATTCCTTAATAAAACAAAAGACGGCGGTTGCGCATTTTGTTGCAATGACGATGTAACGCTCATGAATATCATGAAGGATTATACAAAACGCCATATTGTATTCGGGCTTACTGATAGCGCCGATATCTATCCGCAGAATGTTCAGATGAACGGTTTGAGCTCCCGGTTCGACTGTTATTATAAGAAAAAATTAATCGATTCGTTCTATCTGCCGCTCGGTGGAACGCACAATATCTCCAATTCATTGGCAGTTATTGCTCTGGGCCTGGAACTCGGTATCAATGTTGAGATAATCAAGCGCACGCTTTCGAATTTTAAGGGCGCGGGCCGCCGTATTGAGATTAAATATAATCATGATGATTATCTGGTTATTGACGATTACGCGCACCATCCCACGGAAATCAAGGCAACATTGGCTGCGATACGTAATTTAAAAACAAAACGGGTTATTGCGATATTCCAGCCGCATCGCTTTACCAGAACCCAGCTTTTATTGGATGAATTTGCCAAATGTTTTGACCTGGCTGATTATTTGGTCATTACCGATATTTATGCGGCGAGCGAGCCTCCGATCCCCGGGATTAGCGGCAGGTCGATCTATGAGAAGATCAAAGAGCGCAGCCCGCAGAAGGACGTGGTGTTTATTCCAAAAAACGGTATTGTTATGCATGTGCTTGAGATGTTAAAACCCGGCGATGTTGTTTTGACTCTTGGCGCGGGTGATATTACGAAAATCGGCGATGAATTGGTGGAAAAGCTTAAAGGGTAAGAGCGCGGTGTGCGAACCGCTTTCACGGTTGACCAGTTTTAAGATCGGGGGAAAGGCGCAGTATTTGGCGCATCCCGGCGATGTCGATGAATTGCGGCATATACTGCTCGCCGCCCGCCGAAAAAAAATACGCATACATGTTTTAGGGGCCGGCAGCAATCTTTTAATACCTGATCGCGGTGTGAAGGGCGTGGTTATTTGTTTGGATGCTGCTGCGTTCAAGAAAATTTCTTTTAAAGGCGCTCGTGTTGAGGCAGGCGCAGGCGCCGGTCTTGCCGGTTTAGTGCGGCTTGCCGGCACGCATTCGCTTTCCGGTTTTGAGTGCCTTGCGGGGATCCCCGGCACTGTCGGTGGTTCGCTTGTTATGAATGCCGGCTCTTGGGGGGGCACGATCGCGGATCGCGTCGATACCGTTACTGTCATGAGTTTTAACGGGTGTGTGAAGACGATTTCGAAAGATAGCGCGCGGTTTGGGTATCGTTCGTCTTCATTATCCCGGTATATTGTTTTAGGCGCTTCTTTTAAACTTGCCCGCGGTAATGCCGGAACGATAGGGGCTGCGATACGAAAGAACCTGGCGCTTAAAAAAGAGCAGCAGGATTTTTCGCATCCTTCGGCTGGCTGTATCTTTAAGAATCCTCCGCACGCTTCAGCGGGAAAACTTATCGATCAATGCGGTTTAAAAGGCGTGCGTGTGGGCGGTGCCGTTGTTTCATCGAAACACGCAAATTTTATTCTTAACGAAAGTAATGCTTCTGCGGCGGATGTGAAGTTACTGATGCGGTTGGTGAAAGGAACAGTGCGGAAACGTTTCGGTGTTATTCTAAAACCAGAAGTAAAAATATGGGAATGACTAATATGACTGACAACGTGCGATCTACGACCATTGATTTACGAAATAAATTCGGCAGGATTGGTATCCTCATGGGAGGGCCTTCCACCGAGCATGATATTTCTCTTAAATCGGGGACGGCAGTACTCAATGCGTTACGCGATCTTGATTTTGATGTCGTGCCGATTACCATTGAGACCGATGATATTGAAAAGAATACCGCTTTGATCCGTTCACAACAGCTGTCGTGCGCGTTTATCGCTTTGCACGGACGATTCGGGGAAGATGGCGTTATCCAATCCATCCTTGAAACGGTCGGGATTCCCTATACCGGCTCAGGGGTCGAAGCAAGCAAAAAGGCGATTGATAAAGCACTGACGCATGCGGCATTTGAAAAGAACGGTATCCGCGCGCCGCGGTATCAGGTTCTTTGTAAAGGAACTGTTTCCGGTTTTTCCAGTCCTTTCGGTTGGCCGCTTGTTATTAAACCGGCAACGCACGGCTCAAGCATCGGGCTGTCCATTATTGAACATGAACGCAGCCTTCCTGCGGCATTGGCACTGGCATTTTCTTTTGATGAGAAGATTATTGTTGAGGAATATATTAAGGGACGGGAGCTGACCGTTGCGATCCTCGATGATAAGCCGTTGCCCGTTATCGAAATTATTCCCAAAGAAAAATTCTATGATTTTGAAGCAAAGTATAAATCCGGCGCGACCGAATATGTCGTACCCGCTAAGCTCCCTGATGTCATAACTGCGCAGGTGCAGCAGGTAGCTCTTGCTGCGCATAAAGCGGTTGGATGTATCGGTTGTTCCCGCGTTGATGTTATGTTGCGTTGCGATGATGTGCCGTTTGCTCTGGAAGTGAATACTATCCCGGGGCTGACTGCAACAAGCCTTTTGCCAAAAGCAGCGCGGGCTGTCGGTATTGATTTTGCGGATTTATGTCTTAAACTTATTTCATTGGCGTATGAAAAAACGTAAAATATCGAACGATCGTAAGAAAAAAAGCTTTCCGGTTAGCGGCGTTGTTACCGCGTGTTTTGTTACGACGGTCATCCTGCTTGTTGCAGCGCTTATTTCGATAGCCGCTGTTAAAAACCTCGGTTTCTTTAAGGTCAAGGATATTTATATCCGGGAGCGGAACACCGCGGTTTTGCAGCCTACGCCGCTGGAGTTGCCGACGGGGCAGCATCTCGATCTTTCATATTTAATCGGCAGAAATATTTTTGATGTTGATTTGAAAGAAGAAGCGGCGCACATTGGTTTTGCGGTTACCAGTTTCCGTAAGGTAAAATTGATACGCATTTTACCGAATAAGATTTTTGTTGAATATGTTTTACGGAAGCCCGTTGCCTATGTGAAGGTGGGCAAATATTATTCGGTGAGCGATGATCTTGTTTTTCTTGAAAGCTCTCTTCAGGTGAAAGATTCGGCGTTGACCATGATCACCGGGCTTGACAAGAAAATCTCGGGTGTTAAAACCGGAGCCCGGTATAATATCAAGGAATTGTTTTTTGCCTTTCGCCTGATGCATGAGGTGCGTTCAAATCAAGAACTCTCCGATTTTTTTGTTCAGAAAATCGATGTTGCCAATCCGGAAAATATAACCTTTGTGCTTATGCCGGTTGCCCGTCTCCGGGAGGCACTTGTTTTGCGGCAGTCTGATACAAAGCCCGTTCAGCCGTCAAAAAAAGAAGAGGTCGTTGGCATTGAAGTAAAAATCAGCCAGGAGAATCTACGCTCAAAGATATCCATCATCGGATCGTTACTTAATCAGTTGAAAAATAGCCAAAATAATATAGAATATATTGACTTGCGGTTTGGGGAACCAACTATTAAATTAAAAGAAAACAACAATGTTAAAAAACAGTAATTATATTTGTGCGCTCGATATCGGCTCAAGCAAGATTTCCGCCGCGCTTGCGGTTATTAAAAAGCATCAGATCATTTCGCTTCACTGTCAGACGCTGCCTATCCGGTGTATGCGCCGGGGATCGATTGTCGACTCAATTGATTTAGTCGATGATATCGGACAGTTGATCAAGAATATCCGCACGCAAACCGGCATTGCAGTGAAATATGTCTATACGAATATTTCGGGCGCCGATATCCTTACGAAACACAGCCGTGCGATTATCCCTTTGGCTGAGCGCGGGAATAAAGTCATTACGCCGGCCGATATAAAACGTGTAAATGAACAAGCGCGCATTCTCGGATCCAGTTTGGATGAAGAGACCATTCATCAAATTCCGTCAAGTTATTCAATTGATACGAAAAGCAATATTTTGAATCCGCTCGGTTTATATAGTCATAAACTTGAAGTTGATTTGTATTTGGTGTGTGGCAAGCTTTCGGCTATGCAGAGTCTTTCACGGGTGGTGAATCAGTCAGGGCTTGATATCAAAGGGCTTTATTTTTCCGGTATCGCCACGAGTGACGTTGTTTTTAACCCGGCACAGCGTAAAGGTATTCATGTGCTGTGTGATATCGGTAAAGATATTACCGAGATTGTCCTTTTTCAGGAAGGTCTTTTACAGAATATCAAGATCTTGCCGTTTGGCGGAGATGATTTTACCGTTGAACTCTCCAATGAACTTAAGATCCCTTTTGAATTGGCCGAGGATGTCAAGCGTTCTCACGGCTTTGTGGGTGATGCTGATTCGATAAGCGGCGATAAGGAAATTCTGGTAAAAGAAGAACGGGCGTATAAACCGATTAAACAAAAACGTGTCGTTGAGATTGTAACGAGCCGTTCTCAGGTTCTTTCTCAGGCTGTTAAAGAAGCAGTTGAGTGCCTTATTCCGCTTAATCAAATCGATTCGTTTACGGTTTGCGGCCGTGCGTTGCTTTTGGATGGTTTCCTGGAATCTTTTGAACGCGTTATCGGCATTCCGGTAAAGCTTGGCCGTTTGAATTCATCGGATATCGTTCCGTTAGCCAGCCAGAGCGATTCTCTTTCGGGACAGCATTATCTGACCTATGTTACAGCGCTTGGCATTATTTCTCTGGCGCTCCGCCAGGAGAGGCCGCAACTTATAAGTGAAGCCATTGTCCCCCCGAATTTGCTTGCCCGTTCGATCAATAAAGTAAGAGAGGTTTATCAAGAGTACTTCTAATTAGTTCAAGGTTCATAGTGCAATGTTTAAAGCGTGATTCTGTTAGAAACGGCTCTATACAATAGGTGTCCGCCACAGGCAGAATTCAGACTTTGAACCTTGAACCCTGAACTATGAACAAAGTTATTTTTCTATCGCGTTAATTAATTGACCCTCCGTTGTTCTCGTGTATAATATACTGATTCGTACGTATGATAAACGATACTGTAAAAACGATTCAAGGGCGGATTGCTTCAGCCTGTGCTCGCAGTAAAAGAGACCCGGCTTCTGTTGGTTTGATAGCGGTAACGAAGGGAAGAAGCATTAAGGATGTGCAAGACGTTATTGCCGCAGGATGTTTGAATATCGGTGAGAATCGCGTCCAAGAAGCTTCTTTGAAATATACAGCGCTATTGGCCATTAGCCATGGACCATTGACTATTAAGTGGCACATGATCGGTCATCTGCAGACCAATAAAGCAAAAGAAGCTGTGCGGATTTTTGATTGTATTCATTCAGTGGATAGTTTCCGGCTCGCACAAGAGATCGATAAACACGCTTGTTCTTTGGAAAAAACGCAGGATATATTGCTTGAAGTTAAAACTTCATCTGATGAATCGAAATTTGGTCTTGCACCGAATGAAGTTGAGCCTTTGCTGAAACAAATCGCAGCACTTTCTCATGTACGCGTAAGAGGATTGATGACGATTGCAGCATTGGGAACGCCGGGAGAATCTGCGCGGTCGTATTTTCGCCGTTTAAAAGAATTGCGGGACCAGTTAAACGCAATACTTCCGACTCAATACGCCATACGCGAGTTATCCATGGGTATGAGCGATGATTTTGAGGTCGCCGTTGAAGAGGGCGCCACGATGGTGAGGATCGGGAGAGCATTGTTTGAAGTATAAAAAGGAAGGGTTTCAAGATCACAGGTCACAAGTCGCAAGAGCACACGTAAATGCAAAAACAGATTGCCGCGCCCATTATAATTTTTAGCATAGGGTAAAGCGGGCTCGCAATGACGAAAAGTTTTTAATTTAGGCTTTTACTATTGGCCATAGACTATTGGCTATCGACCACTTAATTATGAATAAGCATATTGGAATTATCGGTTACGGGAACATGGGAAGGGCGATCGCCGAGAGGATTAAAGGTGATTACCCTGTTACTCTTTTTGATAAAGATACCGCAAAAACTTCCGGCGTTTCCGGTGTAACGGTTTGCCTGAATAGTGAAGAATTAGTCGCTCAAAACGACGCAATAATTGTGGCGGTAAAACCGCAGGATTTTGACGTTATGCTCAGCCAGATACAGCCGGCAATGAGCGCGGATAAGGTAATTATTTCTATTGCCGCCGGTATTTCGACGTCCCGCATTGAAAAGAAACTCGGCGTCTGCCGTGTTGTCCGGGTTATGCCGAATATGGCGGCTCAAATCGGCGCCGGAATTACCGGAATTACGGGCGGCCGTTATGCCACGCAGGAAGATATTGATCTTGCTGAAGATATCTTTGAATACGTGGGAGAAGTGGTTTTTGTTGATGAGGGTATGATGCATGCGGTTACTGCGGTTTCCGGAAGCGGCCCCGCATATGTGTGTTATTTCCTTGAGAAAAACAATATGAGTGCCGGCCATGTCCCCCAGGATAAAAAGGATTATTTTATTGAATCCTTCATTTCGGCAGCGATGAACGAGGGGTTTGACGCAGCAACAGCATCTGAACTGGTGCATGCGACGTATACCGGCACGATAAAATATTTACAAGAGACGGCGCTTCCTGCGGCTGAATTGCGGAAGCGGGTTACTTCAAAAGGCGGCACTACAGAAGCAGCACTGGCAGTTTTGGAACAAGGCGGGATTTTATCGGATGCAGTGCATGCCGCTGTGAAAAGATCGGAAGAATTATCGAAGTAGTTTGCGATGTTCGGTTAGCGGTTTGCGGTTATCGGTTAACAGAAAAGCATACATAAAACTCTTACTAACCGATACCCGAGCACCGAAAACCGAATATTATTTCTATTCGATAGAAGAAGGGGGTAGATTGAATGGGTAGAATTGGAATCATTGGCGGGAGCGGATTATACAACATTGAAGGCATTAAAAAAGTAAAGAAAATTACCGTTGCTACTCCTTTTGGCAAGCCGTCCGGTGAATTTGTCAGCGGTGAATTGGAAGGGCATGATGTTGTTTTTCTCCCCCGCCACGATGTCGGCCATCGGATTCCTCCGAGCCTCATTAATTATCGCGCCAACATTTTCGGCATGAAAAAAATGGGCGTTGACAGGATTATTTCGGTAAGCGCGGTGGGGAGTTTGCGCCAAGAGATGAAACCGCTCGATTTTGTGGTGGTTGATCAGTTTGTCGATAGGACTAACTACTCCCGTGACATGAGTTTTTTTAAGGATATCGTCGTCCATATCGCTTTAGCGCATCCGGTGTGCGATGAATTGAGCGAAATCGTGTATGAAGCGACGCAGAAACTCAGGTTTCGAGCGCATGCAAAAGGCACCTATATTAATATGGAAGGGCCTGCCTTTTCAACGCTGGCCGAATCAAATCTTTATCGCAGTTGGGGGATGGATGTTATCGGTATGACGAATTTTGCCGAGGCAAAACTTGCCCGTGAAGCAGAACTGTGCTATTCGACACTTGCCGCGGTAACTGATTATGACTGTTGGCATGCAGAGCATGACACGGTTACGGTTGAAATGGTTATTGCCAATCTTGCTAAAAACAGTGAGAATGCAAAAAAAGTTTTAGTTGAAGCAATTCATAGCATGCCGGAGAGGCGTAATTGTTCATGTGCCAAGGCGTTGCAATATGCGATTGTCACTGATCGAAAGTTGATTCCTGAAAAAACAAAAAAAGATCTCAATATAATTATTGGAAAGTATATACAATAGGGGTTATCGGTTAGCGGTTGTCGGTGAGCGGAAAAGTTTTGCTTACCGACAACCGTTAATCGAATACCGAAAACCGAACCCATGAGCGAACCAACTGACTATAAAAGTACGTTAAATTTACCCAAGACAGATTTTCCTATGAAGGCTGACCTGCCTAAGCGTGAGCCGCTTCTGCTGGATCAATGGAAAAAACTTGATATGTATGCGGCGATCCTTAAGAAACAGGAAGGAAAACCCAAATATATTTTGCATGACGGTCCTCCGTATGCAAACGGCGATATCCACACCGGTCATGCGCTGAATAAGACTCTCAAGGATATTATTGTTAAATATAAGACAATGCGCGGTTTTTATTCGGCGTACGTGCCCGGCTGGGATTGTCATGGGTTGCCGGTGGAACATGCGCTTTTTAAAGAGCTTAAGATCACGAAATATCAGATCGGGCAGGTTGAGTTTAGGAAAAAAGCCTATGATTACGCGCTGCGGTTTGTTGATACGCAACGCCAGCAATTTATCCGTCTGGGTGTTTTTGCAGACTGGCAGAATCCTTATTTGACTTTGACGCCGGATTATGAAGAAGGGATTTTGAGTTCTTTGGCAACGCTTGTTGAAAAAGGATACGTTTACCGCGGCTTAAAACCGGTTAACTGGTGTTGTAAATGCGAGACTGCCTTGGCGGAAGCGGAAGTTGAATATGAGGATCACACATCGCCGTCTATTTTTGTTGCGTTTAAATATGATGATAATGCGCTTGTAGGGAAAAACGGCTCTTTTGTTATCTGGACAACAACTCCCTGGACGTTGATTGCCAACGTTGCGGTGGCGGTACATCCGAATTTTACCTATTGTTTGGTAAAGACCGAAAAAGGGAATTTTGTAATCGGTAAAGACCTGTTGGATCGTGTTGTTGAACACGCGAAGTTCAAGAGTGTTTCGGTTTTGAAAGAATTTCCCGGTAAAGAACTTGAGGGGATTGTTTATACGCATCCGTTTGGTTTGCGTAAAGGAAAAGTTGTTTGTGCCGATTATGTTTCTCGCGAAGACGGCTCAGGCCTTGTGCATACCGCGCCCGGCCATGGAGCCGAAGATTATCAGACGGGGCTGCGGTATAAACTTGATATTGTTATGCCGGTTGATGCAAAGGGTGTTTTTGATACAACAGCCGGTGAATTCGCCGGCCAGAATATTATCGATGCCAATACATCAATCGTAGAGAAATTGCAGAGTATTGGCGCGTTGCTATGGGCAGGTTCCATACAACATTCATATCCGCATTGCTGGCGCTGCAAAAAGCCGGTTATTTTCAGGGCGACCAAACAATGGTTTCTTAAAATTGACCATAATGACCTGCGCCAGAAGTTGTTGAAGACGATCCGAAACGATGTTACCTGGGTTCCTGAGACGGGGAAAGAACGTATCAGCGCTATGGTTGAGCTGCGCCCCGATTGGTGTTTGTCCCGCCAGCGTTATTGGGGTGTGCCTATTCCGTCTTTGGTTTGTTCAGAGTGCCATGAGGAAACGCTTGATGGTGCGGTTATCAAGAAATTTGCCGCGCTTTCCGAAAAAGAAGGAAGCGATTCCTGGTTTATCCATGATCTGAAAGATTTTGTTCCTGCGGGATTTTCCTGCCCGCATTGCAAAGGTACTTCGTTTACCAAAGGCGCCGATATTCTTGATGTATGGTTTGATTCCGGGGTCAGTTCACAGTCTGTTTTGAAAAAACGTCCGGCATTGCAATTCCCCGCTGATTTGTATCTCGAAGGCTCTGATCAACATCGCGGATGGTTCCAGTCGTCCATTATTCCGGCACTGTGTATTGATGGTGTTGCTCCCTTTAAAACGGTTCTTACGCACGGGTTTGTTGTCGACGGCGAAGGCCGCAAGATGTCGAAGTCCATGGGGAATGTTATCTCTCCGCATGATATCATTAAAAATAGCGGAGCGGATATTTTACGTTTATGGGTTGCTTCAAGCGGGTACAATGAAGATATCAGGATATCGACAGGTATTGTTACGCAGCTTTCCGATGCCTACCGGAAAATCAGGAATACCATCCGTTTTATTCTGAGTAACCTGTATGATTTTAATCCGGACACCGATAAAGTTGCGTATGATGGTTTAAAGAAACTTGATAAAGCGATTCTTGCCGAGATGGAAGATGTCCTGGCTGCGGTGACAGACGCGTACGAGCGATTTGATTTTCACGCTGCTTTTGGGTTCGTACATAATTTCTGCAATAGCAATATGTCGGAGTTTTATTTGGATAGAGTCAAGGGCAGGCTTTATGCGGGAGAATATAAGGAACGCAGGGCTGCGCAGACTGCAATGTATGAGATTATGCATAGTTTGGTCAGGATCATGGCGCCGATTTTGGTATTTACCGCAGATGAAATCTGGGCGAATATGCCGAAAGAAAAATCAGAAAATTCGATTGCCAGCGTCCATCTTTTGGATTGGCCTAAGAAGAACGTGCTTTTTGCGCAAAAAACAGTTACGGAAGAACTGCACGTTGCAATGCAGCTTATTGGCGATGTCAATAAAGTCCTTGAAGAAAAAAGAACCGCTGGATTGATCGGCAGTTCTTTTGACGCGCAAATAAATCTATTGACAAACAATGATATTCGGTATAAATATTTAGCGGGATTACACGAAGATTTGGCTGAAATATTCAAAGTTTCGCAGGTTGCAGTTACCCAACAGCACAGTTCAGGCACCGATGCGGTTGTTGCAACTGGTGTTTCTGATGTTGCTATCCGAGTGGAAAAGGCGGCGGGTCAAAAATGTGTCCGCTGCTGGAATTATGCCGATTCCGTCGGAAAAAATGCTCAGCACCCGCAGGTGTGTGGTAAGTGCCTAAGCGCTTTAGGAGGGTCTCACGTTGAAAAAGAAACCGGTAAAGAGAGCACACGCTAAAAAAATAGCCAAGAAAGTAGCCAGGAAAGTATCCAGGAAATCCGCAGGGCGCAACCCGAAAAAAACTTTGGCGCGGCCGTCAGGTGCTAAACTTTTAAAGGGCGAGTTGGAAGTCTTTAAACGTATGCTCAATGAGCGTAAGGGCGATATTCTCGATAACCTCCAGCAGATTACCGAGGATACGCAAAAGAAATCTCAGAAGGAAGCCTCCGGGGATATTTCCGGGTATACGCTTCATATGGCCGATGTCGCTACCGACAATTACGATCGTGAATTCTCCATGGGGCTTGCTTCAAGCGAGCGTGAACTTCTCTACGAGTTAAACGACGCCATGAAAAAAATAGAAGACGGTACGTTTGGTTTTTGTGAAGATTGCAAGGGTCCCATTGCGAAAGGCCGCCTGAAGGCAGTTCCGTATGCGCGTCTCTGCGTTTCGTGTCAGGAGAAGCGGGAAGCACGCTAGTGCTTAGGACTCGCACATGAATTTCGTCATTGCGTTTTCCGTTGTATGTGTTGACCAACTTTCGAAATTCTTTATCGAAAAATATCTCTCCGTCCATCGGACTATTGCGGTCATTCCCGATATATTCCATGTAAGTCTTGTGCATAACCGTGGCGCAGCTTTTGGTATGTTGAGAAATCAACTCCCGCTTTTTATCCTTACCGCGGTTGTCGCGATCATCCTCATTTACACGATGCTCAAGAATCAGTCGTTGCGCAGGGTGTCAAGCTACTCGGTGGCGCTCAGTTTAATCTTGGGTGGAGCTGTCGGCAATCTTATTGACCGGATTTTTCTTGGTTACGTAATTGATTTTCTCGATTTTAGGATTTGGCCGGTATTCAACATCGCTGATTCAGCGATCACGGTTGGCGCCGTTATTATCGGTTGGCATATTATTTTTGTAAAACAAAAGGCTCAGGCGTAAATATGCATCCCGTTATTTGTTCGATCGGACCGTTTACCATCTATTCCTATGGGTTGATGGTTGCACTTGCTTTTTTAGCCGGTGTTACCATGGCTCAGTTTTTGGCAAAAAAGAGGGGATTGAATACCGATTTTATCTATAATCTTTGTTTCCTGGGGCTTCTGACCGGCATTATTGGCGCGCGGATCTTATATGTTATTGAACATTTTGATTTATTCCGCGCTCATTTCCTTGAAATTATTATGTTGCAACATGGAGGGCTTTCCTGGTTTGGTGGTTTGAGCGTCGGTTTTATTTCCGCACTGGTATATATAAAACATAAAAAACAGGCACTTGGCCCAATACTTGATTGTCTTGCTCCGGCGCTTGCCTTGGCACATGCCATAGGCAGGATAGGATGTTTTTTAAATGGGTGTTGTTTCGGTAAAGAATCTTCCTATGGAATACTGTTCCCGGGACATGCAAAGCCGCTTATTCCCACGCAGTTATATTCGGCGGGGATACTGTTGATAGTATGCGGTATTCTTTTGTATTTGCAGAGTAAACCGCACCGGCCGGGAAGGATTTTCTGTATCTATGTGCTTTTGTATTCGGCGAAACGGTTCTGTATTGAATTCTGGCGTGGCGATAACTATCCTTTTTTCATGGGGCTTACCCTTTTTCAGACAATGAGCCTGGTGTTTTTTATAGGTGCAGTGATTTGGTTTTGGAGGGATATGTATGCCGCACGAATACAAAATGGTCGTTGACGTTGAAAATAAAGGTAAACGACTTGACATGTTTTTGGCAGAATCCGAGTCTATTAAGAGCCTCGGGATTTCCCGTACGCATATTAAGAAATTTATTGAAGAAGGTTTGGTGCGTCTTACCAATTACACTGAGCAACTCAAACCGCATTATAAAATTAAATCTGGCGACGAATTTCTGCTTATAGTTCCTGATCAGGTGCAACGGGCTGTTCAATCCGAGGATATCCCCCTTGAAGTTGTGTATGAAGATGAAGATCTGGCAATTATCAATAAACAGATCGGGCTTGTGGTACACCCGGCGCCCGGGAATTATGAGCATACGCTGGTAAACGCCCTGCTGCATCGATTCAAGGAATTATCCGATGTCAATCCGGAACGTCCCGGTATTGTGCATCGTCTTGATAAAGATACGTCAGGTCTCATTGTTGTTGCGAAAAATAATACGACTCATTTAGCGCTTGCCAGGCAATTCGAAGAACATTCTATTCAGCGTCGATATGTCGCGTTGGTCAAAGGTGTGATGGAATATGACGAAGATATCATTGAGCTGCCTATCGGCAGACATCCCCATCGGAGGACTGACATGACGGTTTCATTCGCGGAAAACTCCCGGTATGCAAAATCCCGGTATCGAACGTTACAACGCGGTACAGAGATGAGTTTGGTCGAGGTGGAATTATTTACCGGCCGCACGCATCAAGTTCGCGTTCATTTATCGCATATAGGGCATCCGATACTGGGTGATCCTAAGTACGGTCGCGATACCCGTTTCTGGCGGCTTGCTCTGCATGCCCGTTTCTTGAGTTTTGTTCATCCTCGCAGCCAGCATGTAGTGGAATTCTCCACAGGGATACCGGAAGAGTTTACAGAGTTCCTTACATAATACAGAAAACAGAAATTGAAAAATCTCTTGCTTTTTAGCAGCCCTTTGATATAGTATAAAGTCAAATGGGTCTTATACTTAGATAAACAAAAGGAGGCATGGCGGTGGACAAACTCAAATCAGTCCTCATTATTCTCATTGCGCTTGTTCTTATTTCGCTTTCAGCAGCAAGCGGCGTATATTATTTTCTGCAGCAGGAAAAAAAGAAAAATACGCAGTTGATGGAAGAGCTGGAAGAAGTTAGGACCCGTCAGAAAATCAGCGAAACCCGCCTTGAAGAAAATAAAAACCAAATTGTCACTCTGCAGACCAATTTAAATGAAGCGCAAACGCATATCGAGGGATTGAAGGGCGAACTTCAGCAGGAACAAACTTCGAAACGCGATGCCCTTGCCCTTATGGATAATCTCAAGGCCGACCTTGAACAGCAGAAGAAATTACGAGCTGACCTTGAGAAAAAGCTTGCTGTGGCGCAAGATGATATGAAAAAAGTTCAGGCGCAGGTGAAAGAGTTAGCGGACAAGAAATCGGTGCTTGAGGTCAAGGTTGCCGAGCTTGAGCAGAAAGCGCAGCAGGCAATTGAGTTGGGGACGGTTGTCGTGAATCCCGAAGAACAGGGCGCCAGCGGTTCGTCGGTGCGCGGCACCGCAAAAGAGAAGAGTTCGCCTGCGGCAACAAAAGAGAAATCAAAGGAAAAAGTCAAAGAACCTGTAAAATCGGTTTCTCAACCAAAGGAAACAACGAAGGTTCCCGCAGTGTCCACACAAACGGAGACTTCTTCCGTGCAAGGCGGCGGTAAAGTTTTAGTTATCAATAAAGATTACAATTTTGTCGTTATTAATCTTGGTTCCAAAGACGGCGTTTCTATAGGCGATATTTTTTCCATTTCGCACGCGGGAAAATATCTTGGTGATGTTAAGGTTGAAAAAGTGCACGATACCATGGCTGCTGCCGGTTTCATGACGCAAGGGATGCGTGATAAGATCAGCGAAGGCGACAAGGTAACGTTAAAGTAGTATTTCCATGCAATGCCACCGTTGTGTTCCTCTGCGGCATGCGCGAGGAAGCATTGAGTTCTTAGGTGACAAATCTATTGCCCACCGCGCGGTAATTGTCAGCGCTTTATCGGATTCAAAAACCACACTTACAAATTTTCCCGCAAGTAAAGATTGTTGTGCTACCATTGCTGCCTTACAACAGTTGGGGGTACCGATTTCCGTAAGGAAAAATTCCGGTAATCGTTGTACCGTCAAAGTTTGCGGTGTCGGTCTTTATGGATTGATGCCGTCTCGGAAGCCAATTACAATTCAGGAATCCGGCACTACTTTTCGACTCCTTGCGGGAGTGTTGGCGGGGCAGCCATTTTGTTCTACTCTTGCGGCAGGTCCTTTGTTGTCGAAACGGCCTATGAAAAGGATTACGCTTCCTTTGCGTGCCATGGGTGCTTCTATACAAGGCGTAGAAACTTTGAAAAAGAAAAGTGAAGAATTCCCGCCGTTGGCTATACGTGGCGCTTCTTTGCGCGGGATTACCTATCGACTGCCTGTTGCTTCTGCGCAGGTCCAATCAGCGATTCTTTTGGCAGGGTTGTTCGCTCATGGCAAAACCTCGGTTATCGGTCCACCTACGATGCGGGATCATACGGCCCGAATGTTGCGTTTATTCGGTGTTTCTGTGAAGTCTGCGGATTCGGTTGTTTCATTACGCGGAGCCGATAAACTTATCAGCCCGGGACATATCGTTATCCCGGGGGATATTTCTTCCGCGGCTTTTTTTATTGTTTTGGCATCAATTGTTCCCGGTTCGCATCTTGTTCTGCGCAATGTCAGTTTAAATCCTACGCGCATCGGGATTATTTCTGTTTTGAAACGAATGGGTGCTTCTATCACTGTGTGTCCGCGCCAGGCATCGGCCGGAGGCTTTGAGCCATGCGGGAGTCTTATTGTAAAGTCTGCTTCTTTGCATGGAACGGTCGTAAAGAAAACAGAAATCCCTCTTCTTATTGATGAATTACCTGTTCTTATGGTTGCCGCATCGAAGGCGTCCGGAAAAACCATTTTTCAAGGCGTTCAGGAATTACGCGTTAAAGAAACTGACCGTATTCAGTCGATGGTACGTAATCTGAATGCCATGGGGGTTCGATTGACCGTGCGTTTGCTTAAGGGGCGCCAGGATATTATTGTTGAAGGGGGTCACCGATTGCGGGGCGCTTCGGTTAAGAGTTATGGCGATCACCGTACTGCCATGAGTATGATTGTGGCAGCAGCAGCGGCAGAAGGGGTTACGAAGCTTGATGACGTTTCATGCATTAAGAAGTCATTCCCGAGTTTTTTGTCCGTTATTCGTACCATTTCAAAGTAGCGGTTAACGGTGAGCGGTTAAAAGTCTCAAGACGCATGTTTTAGCGAAAACCGATTACCGAACACCGCTAACCGAATTCCGGTAAGTTTCTATTTGACAGTAGTTTTAAAGTTTGCTACAATCCTTACACATGTCTCAATTTCTTTTCGTAAATTCCAGGCCCTTTTAGTACGGGGATAGAAATTGCGGAAGATAGTCTGTTTTAAATCTGGAGCCTTGGCCTTTCATCTAGAGGGTTCCTTAAAAGGAGAATTGGATGCCTCAATTCAAAGGTTTATTCACGCAGTGTATTAACTATGTACTCGGTCTTTTTTCCAATGATATGGGGATTGATTTGGGTACAGCAACGACTCTTGTTTATGTAAAAGGAGAGGGCGTTGTGTTGCGTGAGCCTTCCGTTGTTGCCATCAAGCGCGGAACTAATAGTGTTAAGGCGGTTGGGGAAGATGCAAAACGTATGTTGGGACGCACGCCGGGCAATATTGTGGCGATTCGTCCTATGAAAGACGGAGTTATCGCTGATTTTGAAATTACCGAAGCAATGCTCCGGTATTTTATTAAAAAGGTTCATCATCGCAGGGTTTTGGTGCGCCCGCGTATTGTTATAGCGATTCCTTCAGGAATTACCGAAGTTGAAAAACGGGCGGTAAAAGATTCTGCCGAACGTGCCGGTGCCCGGGAAGTAAAGCTTATTGAAGAACCTATGGCAGCGGCTATTGGTGTCGGGCTTCCTATCCAAGATCCAACCGGCAATATGATTATTGATATCGGCGGCGGTACCTGTGAAATCGCGATTATTTCGCTGTCCGGCATTGTTTTTTCGAAGTCAATTCGTATCGGCGGCGATGAGATGGATGAGGCGGTTATTGAATATCTTAAAAAAACGTATAATATGATGGTTGGTGAACGTACCGCTGAAGAAATCAAAATTAAGATCGGTTCGGCCTATCCGTTAGAAGAAGAGATGAGCATGGAAGTTAAAGGCCGCGATTTGGTAACGGGGTTACCTAAGGCTGTTACGGTTACTTCAGAAGAGATCCGTGAAGCGTTGCAGGAACCTCTGCGCGCTATTTTAGAAGCTACCAAGATTTCTCTTGAGAGAACGCCGCCGGAACTGGCGGCAGATTTAATTGAACATGGCATTGTCCTTGCCGGTGGCGGTTCTTTGTTGCGCGGTATCGACAAGCTTATTTCGGAAGAAACCGGACTTCCCGTGCTTATTGCGGATGATCCAACAACAGCCGTTGTTAACGGTACCGGTAAAGTTTTAAACGAAATTAATTTATTGGGTGATGTTACGGTACCCATAAAGTCTGAAACGTATTCGTAATCCCTTCTTGTTCGCGTGTGCTTACCTTTAGAAAACATACACTTATTCAATGGTTATCAGTTGCTCTTGTAGTCCTTTTCCTTGCCAGCTTTATTCCTGTCTGTCGTGCCCCTGTCGTTAGTCTCTTTGAAGTACCTTTAAAATTCTTAAGTTTTGTTAATCGCGAAATAAACGGGTTTGTGCGTTTTCATGAGAATATGCTTCAACTTGAAGCGATCCGTCGTCAAAACGAACTTTTACGCAGAGGTTTATCTGAAGTGAATGAGACGCTTGCGGAAAATTCCCGGCTTAAAGATATCCTCGGGTATAAACAGCAGGCGCCTTATAAGGTCATTGTTGCGCGGGTGATTGGGTCAGCGGCAGATACCTGGTCATCAGCCGTTATCCTTGATAAGGGAAGGTCGAACGGTGTCCGTAAAGGACAGGTTGCTGTTACCTACGCGGGACTTGCGGGCCGTGTTGTAGAAGTTAGTGATTCGACAAGCAAAGTAATGTTGATGAATGATCCGGATTTAAGTGTTTCGTGTATTGATCAGCGGAGCCGTCAGGAAGGGCTTGTTTCAGGGACGCTGGGAAATACGTTAGTTATGAAATATATTTCCAAAGATGCGGATATAGCAGTTGGCGATACTATTGTTACTTCAGGATTAACCGAAGCTTTTCCCAAAGGGATTCTGGTGGGAGAAGTGCGGGAAATAGGAGAGGAGTTTTCCGGACTCTCCCGCTATGCGGTAATTTTACCGGCTGCAAATCTTGCCAACCTTGAAGAAGTATTAGTGATTATCCCGTAATTTTCCATGAAAAGAAAATTCTTGTTTTTCCTGATTATCCTTGCTGTTGCATGTATGCAAGCTACTGTTTTGAACTGTGTTTCGTTGTTTGGGGTTAAGCCTGATGTGTTGCTTTTATTAGTTATTGTTTGCGGGTTATATTTCAGTCCAGGCTGGGCGCTGGGGTATAGCATTGTCGCGGGTTGTTGTAAGGACCTCTTTACGGCGTCCGGATGGGGAATCAACATTGTTTTATTCGCCGTGTTAAGCATCCTTCTTGAGATGCTTCGTAAGCGTATTCGTTTTGATAACCAGAATATCCGTTTGAGTGTCGTGTATCTGTCATGTCTGGCATATTATCTTTCAAGTGTTGTGTTCATTCCGCGGAGTTCCGTTATTCCGACGGGAGTTTTTCTGCGGAGTATTCTTGTGGGCCCGATATACGGTGCCGCTCTTTTCTTTTTTGCTTTGCGCTGGATAGATAAAGCACTAAAACCTTTTTCTGTTTCGTCAGAGCCTGATGATGAGACGGATTTTGATCCCGATTTTGAAGCATATATGTGAGGAGTGTAAACGATGAGGCAGCGTATTATTTCACTTGTTTTGGGCGCCTGCCTGATAGTATTGTTTGCCGGGGTTTTTAACCTGCAGATTATACATGGTAAAGCGTTTAAGGTACTCAGCGACAAAAACTCCATCAGGTTGGCTCCGCAAATAGGCGCCCGGGGCACGTTTGTTGACCGTTTTGGTTTAGTTATCGTTGATAATGCGCTTTCGTATGATGTATTAGTTGTTCCGCAAAAAAGAGAAAAACTCGCCGTTGTGTTGGAGAAGGTCTCGACAGTTCTTGGTATTTCCGAAGAGAACGTTGTGTCGAAGTATCGTGCGCGTTTTCAGGTTTCTTCCCTTCCGGTGCTCATTGCAAAAGATGTTTCGGTGCGTAAAGCAATGGCGCTGGAGGAAATGAATTTTGACCTTGGGCAAAAAATCGTTGTGCAGCCGTATCCTCTCCGTAATTATCCGTATGGATCGCTTGCCGCCCATGTGGTGGGATATTTAAACAAGATCGATTATTGGCGGTTGAATAAATTGGAAGATTACGGATATCAGACGAAAGATATTGTCGGTTATACCGGTCTTGAGGAGCGATATGATTATTATGTGCGTCAAAAAGAAGGCGGCCTTTCCATGGAAGTTGATCATCACGGAAGGTTTGTCCGCGTTTTGGGGTATGAACCTCCGAAGAACGGTCGTCAGCTGCAGCTTACCATTGATCTGAAAATTCAGAGGATTGTTGAGACGATCCTGCATGACCGGAGAGGGTGCGTAATTCTGATGAATCCTTTTACCGGTGAAATTGTTGCTATGGCTTCATATCCGACATTTGATCCGGCGACGTTTATCCGGAAGGGGGACTCTTCGGCAGTGACGAGTCTTTTTACGGATCCGAATTCTCCTTTATTGAATCGGGCGATCAGCAGTTCTTATCCGCCGGCATCGGTTTTTAAGCTTGTGGTTGCTGCCGCCGGCATCGAACAAGGGAAGATTACGCCTGAAACGGCGTATGATTGTTCGGGAAGCATGATGGTGGGCAATAAGCGGTTCGGCTGCTGGGCCGTACATGGCCATGAGAATTTGATTCAGGCGTTGACGCATTCATGCGACATATTTTTTTATCGAACAGGTCTTTTATTGCGTGCGCAGACGATTCACGATTACGCGATTCGTTTTGGTTTTGGGAGAATTACGGGTATTGATATTCCCAATGAGACAGGGGGGTTTGTTCCCGATCCTGCTTGGAAAAAACGGGTTCGAAAACAAATATGGTATGATGGGGATACCGCTAATTTTTCTATTGGGCAAGGAGATCTTTTAGTTACGCCGTTACAGATTACCCGGTTAGTGAGCGTTTTTGCGAATCGCGGGTATTTGGTTTCTCCGCATTTGCTTAAGGCCGTTGATGGGAAAGATGTTTCCGGGATGTTTAAGAAGCCCGTTCGTGTTGCGATAAAACAGAGCACGATCGAGTATATTCGTGAAGGTTTACAAAGTGTTGTTTCTGTTGACGATGGGACGGGGAATGTGTTAAAAGGCCTGCCGGTAAGCATCGGTGGTAAAACAGGGACTGCGCAGGTGCCGCATGGCCTTTCGCATGGATGGTTTGCCGGGTTTTTCCCATTCAATAACCCCCGGTATGCCATGTGCGTATTTTTAGAAAATGGCGGCGGCGGTCACGCTGCTGCGCAGTTGACCCGGGAGATTGTGCAGGAGATGATTCGGCAGAATGCACTGTAGTTCAATGTTCAAAGTTCAAGGTTCAAAGTGTGAATTCCGTTCGAAACGGCTGGATTAGTTCGTTTTTGACTATAAACTGAAAACTTTAAACTAACCTTGAACATTGAACCTTGAACTATGAACTAAGCTTCAATTTTAATTATGCTACGACTCTCTAACTTCAAAATTGTAATTATTGCGGTCCTGATCGCGCTCATCGGTGTTGCTTCAATCTATAGCAGTACCCATGGACAAGAGGGGACGATGTTCCAGGATATTGCTCAACGTCAGGCGGTTTGGCTGGTCCTGGGTTTAGCGCTTTATTTTATTATGTCGAATGTTTATTACCGCAGGTTATGGGATATAACGTATCCGTTGTATGTATTGATAATTTTTCTTTTGTTCATTGTTTTTGTTATGGGAGTTGTTCGTCTTGGCGCTCAACGGTGGCTTAAAATAGGCTGGTTTAACCTGCAACCTTCGGAAATTGCCAAGATAACGGTTATCATTTTCTTAGCCCGGTATTTCAGCTACAAATCCGTCAGTGATATTTCATTACAGGTGAGGCGATTCAATGCATGGCGAGGTTTTTTTCTGCCTTTTATCCTGGTTGCAATTCCCGCAGGACTGGTTGTTGAACAGCCTGATTTAGGAAGTGGTTTGATGATCTTTTTTATTCTTATGTGTATTATTTTTCTGGCAGGGGTCAAATTCCGTTATATTACCGGTTTTATCGGGTTCATATTGATTTCTTTGCCGCTTATATGGGGATATTTAAGGCCGTACCAAAAAAACCGTCTGATGGTTTTTCTTGATCCGAATACGGATCCCATGGGCGCCGGTTATAATAGTATTCAGGCAAAAATTGCGATTGGTTCCGGTGGATTTCTTGGAAAAGGGTGGCTTGGCGGCACGCAAAGTCAGTTACATTTCCTGCCGGAATCTCACACCGATTTTATTTTTTCTACGTTTGCAGAAACCTGGGGTTTTGTCGGCTGTGCGGTATTATTTTTACTGTATTATATCCTTATTAATTATGCCATGAGTATTGGCAGAAGAACGAATGATTACTTCGGCAAAATGCTTGCTTTTGGGATTGCTTTGATGATCGGGTTGCAGGCGTTTGTGAATATCGCGATGAACATCGGTTTAGCGCCGGTTGTCGGTATTCCGTTACCGCTTATGAGTTATGGCGGATCATCAATGATGGTGACGTTCATGGCGCTCGGAATTCTTGCTAACATCGAAAAACGCCGATCATTTTAGAAATAAGAGAAGTAGTCACAAGAGCACAACGTCACAAAGTCACACGTTTGAATTCCGCCAGAGGCGGACGCTTCGTAGAAAAATACTGTACGGGTTGCAAAGTCACAAGATACAAGTCACAAGTTTGAGTTCTGCCAGTGGCAGACACGTAGTCTTAGTTACCCACGCATAAGCATTTACTTGTGACGTTATGACTTTGTAACCTTGTAACCCGTACCGTTTTTCAACCTGTGACGTTGTGACTTTGAGACCCGGATAGAGGACTATGAATATTGATGAGCTGTTAGTAGGTATACAAAAACCCGGCCGTTACATCGGCCGGGAATGGAATGTCAGCCGCAAGAAATTCGAAGATGCGGATGTTCGTTTTGCGCTTTGTTTCCCGGATTTGTATGAAATTGGCATGAGTAATCTGGGGGTACGGATTTTGTACGGGATTATGAATGCGCTTTCCGGCGTTGCCTGTGAGCGGTTTTTTGCGGTTGCTGCTGACTTGGAAACGAGATTGAAAGAAAAAGGGGAATTGCTTTTTTCGCTGGAATCGCGCAAGGCTTTAAAGGATTTTGATCTTGTCGGGTTTTCTTTGGGGCATGAAATGCAATTTACCAATTGTTTGGCCATGCTTGAATCAGGAGGAATTCCCCTGCGCAGTCAGGAGCGTGATGAGCGTTTTCCATTCATTATTGGAGGAGGCCCCTGTGTTGCTAACCCTGAACCGATGCATGCATTCTTCGATTTTTTTGTAATAGGGGAAGCGGAAGAGGCAATCGTTGAGATCATTGAGGTTTACCGGGCTCACCGGGGCCGGTTTCAGAACAAAGAAATTACCAGGCGTCAGTTTCTGGAGACATTCGCCTCTATCCAGGGCGTCTACGTTCCGTCGCTGTATGATGTAACATATACTGCGACGAACCAGATTCTAGATTTTAAGCCAAATTCAAACGCTGCGCCTTGCCGTATCAAGAAACGAGTTGTCAGCGACTTCGAAAAAGCACCGTTTCCCGCCCAGTGGCTTGTTCCGTATATCCAAATTATACATGACCGGATCACCTTGGAATTGACGCGCGGGTGTCCCAATACCTGCCGGTTTTGTCAGGCGCGTCACCACTATTATCCGTATCGAATCCGTAAACCGGAAACGATGGTTGCCTTGGCGCAGCAAGCGTATCAATGTAGCGGCTATGATGAATTGGCATTAGGCGGGCTTTCCGTGAGCGATTATCCGTTTCTACAGGAACTTTTGGTTTCGTTGTTGACGCTTTTCAAAGATAAGGGCGTCAGTGTTTCTCTGCCTTCCATAAAACCAAAGACCATGCTCGGGAATCTTACCGCATTAATCGCTTCTGTTAAGAAGACCGGTTTGACATTTGCTCCGGAAGCAGGGAGCATGCGGATGCGAGCGGTTTTAGGAAAGCAATTTAATGACGCGGAATTCTTTCAGGCCCTTGAGGAATCGTATCGCAGCGGGTACCAACATGTAAAACTCTATTTTCTCATGGGAGTACCGTTGGAAACAGATGCTGATTTGGACGGTATCGTTGATTTCTCTGTTGCTGTTTCTCAAGCTGGGAAAAAAGCTTGTAATCGGCCGGCGCAGGTTAATGTCAGTGTCAATGCGTTAATCCCTAAACCGCATACCCCCTTTCAGTGGTTTGGTATGGATGCAAGGGATACTATTGAGCGAAAGCAGATATATATCAGAAAAAAGCTTTGTTCGAATAAACGTTTGAAGATCAGTTTTCATAATCTTGAGATGAGTTTTTTGGAGGGAGTTTTTTCGCGCGGTGACCGCAGGCTGGCAGGGGTCGTGGAACGGGCGTATAAGAAAGGCGCTCGTTTTGATGCCTGGGATGAAATCAGAAAATTCGTTTTTTGGCAGGAAGCTTTTGCCGAAGAAGGTGTTAATCCTGCGGCATATCTTGGCCCCAGAAGCCTCAATGAGCTTTTACCATGGGATTTTCTTGACATGGGGTTATCAAAAGAATCGATGCGGCAGGAATATGAGAAAGTTGTTGCGAGCAAATGAGATAAGAGGTATAATAATCGCACTTATTGAGGGGAACTATACCAATTATTGAAGGAGGCGGGATGAAAGAAGATTTTTCCCTAGCGACACGTAATCTCCGCTATAAGCTTAAGATCGCGTTTTATCTGATGCTTGTGTTACCCCTTTTAGTCAGTACCTATCTTGTCGCAAATTACATACTTCCAAAATTCGGTTTTGAGTTTGGTGCAATCGCAGCGCTTGTCGTGAGCGGCGTTATTGCTATTGGCGGTTTTTTTATCATTAAAGAAGTTTTTGACCGCATTATGGCAGTTACGACACAGGCAAAACTCATAGCTGCAGGAGATATTACGCGTGAGATTGCGGTTTCCCGGGTTGATGAGGTAGGTGATTTAGGGCAGGCTTTGAATCAGTTGACCGGCCGTATTCGCGTCAATATGGAAGAATTAAAGGGATTCAGCGAGAAGACCGCCGAGATCAATCTTGAGATACAAAAACGCGTGCTTGTTCTTTCCAATCTTCTTCAGGTTAGTTCCCTCATTTCTCAGGGTGCAAAAATCGACGATGTTCTTAAGATTACAACGGAAAAATCCCGCCTTTTAGCCCAGTCTGATATCTCGTTCCTTTTTTTTCGAGCTGAAAATCAAGACACCTTATATTTGAAAGCGGCAGAGGGACCTTTGGCGATGTCGTATGCAAAGCTGATACTTGATGCTCAGGATATTATTTTTAAGCGGGTTGTCATGGGCAATAAGCAATTGGTGGTTGATAAAGAAAATAAGCTTTCTGCGGACAGCAACGTATTATTGCAGGATAAATTCAAAATAAAGAATGCTTTGATTCTTCCCGTTTATTTAAAAAGCAGGGTTATCGGGGTTTTGGGGATTGGTAATAATAAAGATGCGTTTAGTTATAAAAAAGATGATACCGAACTTCTTGATATTTTCGCAAAACAGATTGCAATATCGGTTGAGAACGATTTTCTCATGCACCGCATTGAGAAGCTTGAGATTAAAGATGCCCTTACCGGTTTGTACAATGAAGCGTTTATCCATAGTCGTTTACAAGAAGAGATTAAACGCTCGATTTCTTATCAGCGGCCGTGCGGGTTCATTATCTTGAATATCGATGATTTCCAGAATTTTCATACTACTTTCGGGAGCTTACAAGCAGAAGCGGTATTGAAAAAAATTGCCTCGTTGATCCGGGATTCCGTCAGCGAAATTGACCGGGTCGGCAGGGTCGGTGATAATGAATTTGCGATTATTCTGCCGGAAAAAAATAAGCGGCAAGCTCAGACAGTTGCCGAAGATGTCCGGAAGAAAATTGCGTTTAGTTTTGGTGAAGAACAAGATGTTGCCAAACGCCTGACTGTTTCAGCCGGTATTAGTGAGAATCCGCTGGATGGTATCAATGCCGATGATCTTTTTGCAAAAGCAAAAGCATCATTGAGCCTGGCCAAAATGCAGGGTAAGAATCGGGTGTCGGGGTAGGTTAAAACGAACATACAGGTATGCCAATCAAGAGAATTATCAATAAACAATTAGGCGAGCTCTTAGTAGAGCGAAACCTTCTTTCCACGCAGCAATTGGAAAAAGCATTATCGTTCCAAAAAGAGCGCGGCGGCCTTATTGGAGAGATACTCGTTGAGCTTGGCTTTGTTAAAGAAGAGGATATTGCACAAGCGCTTACCGCGCAATACGGTTTTCCGTATTTGCCGCTGAGCAATTACGAAATAAATCCGGAAATCATTAATGCAATACCAGGCCGTGTCTCGCGGCAATATCTTTTGATCCCTATTGACCGGATCGGCAATAATCTAACGTTGGCTATGTCAAATCCGCTGAATGTGCAGGCAATTGAGGATGTTGAGCTTCTTTCCGGCTGCAGCGTTCAGACATTTGTTTCTACGTCTTCGGATGTTAAGAAGGCAATAGAGAAATACTATAAAGATAAAGAATAAATTTAGTTCATAGTGCAAGGTTCAGGGTTCAATGGTAGTTTGTAGTTATTAGTTTTTAGTATTTAGTTATTAGATGGACGTTAAAACGAAAACAATCTAAAGACTAACAGCTAAGAACTAAAGACAGAATTGTCGTTTTTAACGAAAAACACACTTTGAACGTTGAACATTGCACTATGAACTTTTTTATGGCATCTCAATAAGGGGTTTATATTTGGCATGATTTCGCTGAAGGAACGTCTCATCGAATTACTGATCAACAATAAGCTTATTACCGTCGACCAGCTGAATGAAGCTATTGAAGTCCAGAAGCAACGCGGCGGCAAATTAAGCGATGTTATTGTTTCCCTCCATTTTATTAAGGAAAGTGATTTGATGTTGAGTTTGAGCCAGGGGTTGGGATTGCCTTTAATGGATCTTAAACGCTTTAAGATCGATATTGAAATCGCCAAACTTATCCCTGCGGAACTGGCGCGTCATTATCAGCTTATACCTCTTTCTACGATGGGAGATACCATTACGGTGGCAATGGCAGATCCGTTGAACATTTTTGCTATCGACCATATCCAATCGTTAACCGGGCACACTATTAATCCCATTATCGCTTCCAGCCAGGACATCATACAGGCAATAGAATCTTCCTATCCTGACCAAACAGGCGGTGTCATCGATGACCTCGTTAAAGAAATGGTGGTAAGCTCCATTGAAGTTGTTAAAGAAGAGAAAGAGGCTTTACCGAATGATCAGGAGCTTGACCGTGTGAGTCGCGAAATGCCGGTTATTAAAATAACGAATATGATTTTGGATGAGGCGACGCGTAAGCGGGCTTCTGATATTTTGATTGAGCCGCAAGAGAAAAAGATCCGTCTTCGTTTCCGTATTGACGGCGTTTTACAAGAACAGCCGGCTCCTCCCAAAAGCATGCATGCTTCTATTGTTTCACGTATTAAAGTCATGTCGAACCTGGATATCGCGGAACATCGTCTTCCTCAAGACGGTAGGTTCAAGGTCAAGATCGGCAATAAAGAAGTTGATTTCCGTATTTCTATATTACCGACGAATATCGGTGAAAAAGTTGCGATCCGCGTTTTGGATAAATCGCAGGCAAAGCTTGATATTGAAACGCTGGGATTTTCGGAAACGGTAGTTGGCGATTTGAAAAAAGTGGGGAAAATGCCGCATGGTATGGCGCTTGTCTGCGGCCCAACGGGGAGCGGTAAGACGACAACGTTATATTCGTTGCTGCGGTATGTCGATGCCCCTGACAAGAACATCGTCTCGGTTGAGGATCCGGTCGAGTTCCAGATGGAAGGGATTAACCAGGTTACGGTGCGTCCGGATATTGGTTTGACATTTGCCAGCGCATTACGTTCTATTTTGCGGCAGGATCCGAATATTATTATGATCGGCGAAATCCGCGATTATGATACGGTTGATATTGCCATTAAAAGCGCTCTGACCGGTCATTTGGTAATTGCGACGCTGCACACAACAACTGCTCCAGGAGCGATCGTCCGTTTGATGAATATGGGGGTTGAGCCGTATTTGATTGATTCGTCGCTTATCTGCGCGATGTCGCAGCGTTTGGTGCGCCGGGTTTGCACGTATTGTAAAACGTCTCTTGAGATACAAAAAGATGTTTTGGATACCATGCGGGTACGGTTGCCGGCAGGAGTTAAACCAGCATTTTTTAAAGGCAAAGGATGTCCGCAGTGTTTTAATTCAGGATATAGCGGTCGTATTTGTATTGCGGAAGTTTTAATGCTGACCCCTCACATTAGAGAATTGGTCCTTCAACGTGCGCAGGAACATGTTATAAAACAAGCTGCACGAAGCGAAGGCATGATCACATTGCGTGAGAATGGTATTGATCTTGCTTTACAAGGGATTACGACGGTAGAAGAAGTTCTGCGTGTTACTGCGCCGGACGATTAGGAGTGAATGCAATCACATACGTGAGCGGTTTACGGTTGCCGGTTATCGGCAACCGGCGCTAACCGATACCCGAACACCGTTAAGCGAAATACGACTATGGCGAGTATAAAAGACAATATACTGGAAATTTTACGAACGACAAAAAAGGTTACTCCGGAGCAGCTGGATAAAGCGCTGCAAATGCAGAAAGAAAAGCATGTCCCTCTGCGTAAGGTTCTTATTGATTTGGGTATTTTGACCGAGGATGAGCTTTTAATGGTTTTATCCGAGCGTTTATTTATCCCCCGGCTTCATTTAAACAAATATAAATTTGACCGCACCGTTGTCAGCCTTATTCCTGAACGTATGGCACGGCAATATACCATTATCCCTCTTTCCAAGATGGGGGAAACTTTGACTGTTGCAATGTCGGATCCGCTTAATATTTTTGCGCTCGATGACATTAAGACATTAACGGGCTGCAGCATTGATTTGGTTTTGAGCCCGGAAGAAGAGGTCTTGCGCGCGATTGATTCGCAATTTAAAACAGATGCCAAAGAGATGAGTGAGATTATTTCCGAGGCAGAAAAAGGAGAGGATGCGCAGGGGTTAGAGGGGGTTCAATTAGTCAAGCAGGATGATCTTGAATTAAGCGGTGCGGTGCAGGAAAGTACGAAAGCGCCTATTGTTAAACTTGTTGACTTGATGTTGACGCAGGCGCTTAAAAAGCGTGCTTCCGATATCCATATCGAACCTGAAATGGATGTTTTGCGCGTGCGTTATCGCATCGATGGAGCCCTTCATGAAATTTTACAGATCCCTAAATCAAATCAGAATGCGGTTTTGGCGCGGCTTAAGATTCTTTCGAATTTGGATATTACAGAGAATCGTGTTCCTCAAGACGGACGATTTAAAGTGAAATTTGAAGGTAAGGAGGTTGATTTCCGCGTTTCGAGCTTGCCGACGTCATTTGGCCAGAAATTTGTTTTGCGTCTTCTTGACAAGGCGAATCTTTCCATCGGCCTTGATAAACTCGGTTTTTCTGAACAACCAGCCCGTATTTTCAAAGAGGCAGTTGCCAAGCCGTTCGGGATGATTTTGGTAACCGGCCCGACAGGGTCAGGTAAATCAACCACGCTTTATTCCGTATTAAACCAGCTGAATACTCCCGAACGTAACATTATTACCGTTGAAGATCCTGTTGAATATCAGGTTGAAGGTATAACGCAAATTCAGGTGCGTAATGAAATCGGCCTTGATTTTGCGTCCGGTTTGCGCGCGCTCTTGCGGCAAAGCCCTGATGTTATCATGATTGGTGAAATCCGTGATTCCGAGACTGCCGATATCGCGGTGAAGGCTTCGTTAACCGGACAGCTTGTCCTTTCGACACTACACACGAATGATGCTATAACCAGTATTACGCGTTTAATGGATATGGGGATTGAGCCGTTCCTGGTTGCTTCAAGTATTGTTATGCTTTGCGCGCAGCGGTTATGTAAAAAACTCTGCGTAAAATGCAGGAAACAAGTTCAAGTGCCTGCGGATTATTTGCGCCAGATAGAATTTCCGGGAACAACGACGTTTTACGCGCCTGTCGGCTGCAAATATTGTAATAACACGGGTTTTTATGGTAGAATAGCTATTCTCGAGACGGTTTTAATTGACGATACGATCAGGGAGATGATCATTAAGAAAAAGTCGCTCGATGAAATAAAACATTACGCGATTGAGACTTTGGGAATGAAAACCTTGCGCGATGATGCCTACATTAAAGTCCACGAGGGGATTACAACTATTGAAGAAGCGATTCGTATTACAACGGAGGAATGACGCATGACCGACGGTAAACGCGTACTTATTGTGATGGACAATGAGTCGGTTGCAAGTTATTTGAAGGAAATACTGATAACGCAGGCAGGTTGTTTAGTTACGATAGAGCCGGTTGCGGCGCGAGCGGCAGATGTTCTTAAAAGCGAGCGGTATGATATTGTGATTGCTGCATTCGGTGAGGGAGGATTTGAGCCGGAGCCGCTTATTAAATCGCTGAAGATTATCGATGCTGAAACTGTTATTATTGCCTATCTTGAGAAGGGGACCCCGGAGTTAGTTAGGCATTTGTTTGACCTGGGGATATATGATTGGATAGACAAGCAGCTTCATGTCGATAAACTTCTTTTTCTGGTTCGCAAGGGTGTTGAGTTGCACGGACTCGTTACTGCGCAGCGGCGTTTGTTTCTCGGTCTGCAGGAGCAGAATGTTTCATTGCAGAAACAAAATACGCTGCTTGCAAAACGCATAGAAGAATCGACAAGAAATCTGACCAGGCTCTATGAAGATTTACGATCGACCTATATGCGTACGATTCGCGTCTTGGCTCAGGCAATTGACGCACGCGACCATTATACGCATAGCCATTCTCAGAATGTCGCTACCTATGCCTCGGTCGTTGCCGCGGAATTGCATCTTTCCGCGAAAGATCTCGAGGTATTACGGGAGGCCTGTGAGTTGCATGATTTAGGCAAGATCGGCATCCAGGATAGTATTTTGAGCAAACCGACGAGCCTTTCTCCCCAGGAATGGGAGGAGATACGACGTCATCCGCAAATTGGCGCGCAGATCCTGGAACCGCTGACATTTTTGAATACGGTTATTGAAATGGTCCGGCAGCACCATGAACATTATGACGGGACAGGGTATCCGGAGGGTCGGCGGGGGGATGATATTTTACTGGGGGCCCGTATTTTACATCTTGCCGATGCGTATGAGTCAATGCGTTCAGCCCGTTCTTACCGTAAAGTGCCTTTTTCCAAGGAAGAAGCTGTTGAAGAAATAAAACGCCATAGTGGGACACAATTTGATCCTAAAGTTGTTGAAGCGTTCTTAAAAGTTGTCCATATGCTATGAATTCTTACCAATATATCGTCAAGGACAGGGGCGGGCATGCAGTGACCGGTATCGTGGATGCTGCCTCTGAGGGAGAAGCTGCTGAGATTCTGCATCGCAAAGAGCTTATCGTTATTTCCCTGAAACCGGCAAAAAAAAGTACCGGCGCTGCTAAGGGAAAAGGCGGGAGTGTCAAACTTGACGATCTCGTGATTTTTTCCCGGCAGCTTGCCACCATGATTGATGCCGGTATCCCGCTCGTACAGGCTTTGGGGATTCTTTCGGAGCAGATCGATAATAAGACATTGAAAGGGGTTGTTTCGACAGTCAGGCAGGATATTGAAGGGGGTATGAGTTTCTGTGATGCCCTGGCAAAACATCCGACCATCTTCTCGGAGTTATTTATTAACATGACGCGCGCTGGTGAAGCAAGCGGTATGCTCGATGAGGTTCTTGACCGATTGGCGGGTTTTCTTGAGAAAACAGCTATTCTTACGCGTAAGGTGAAATCAAGCCTTGTTTATCCGGCGGTTGTCATTTCAATGGCAATTATTATTACGATATTCTTGCTGGTTAAGGTTGTTCCTACGTTTAAATCGATCTTTGCCAGTCTTGGTGGAACGCTGCCTTTGCCGACCCAGGTTCTGATAGCCATCAGTGATGTTATGCAGAAGTATTTTCTTTTTGTATTTGTTGCCATGACGTTTGTTGTCATTCTCGTTAAGAAATATATTAATACGGAAAAGGGACGGTATCAGTTTGATTCGCTTTGTCTGAAAGCCCCTGTTTTGGGGGTTTTATTCAGAAAAGTTGCTGTCGCGAAATTTGCCCGTACGTTTTCAACCCTGGTAAAGAGCGGGGTGACTATCCTTAATGCGCTTGATATTGTTGCCAAAACATCAGGGAACAAGGTCGTTGAAGAGGCGATTGTTAATTCCCGGAGCGCAGTGCGTGACGGTGAACCGATCGCAAAGCCTCTTACCAAAAGCGGCGTTTTCCCTCCCATGGTTTGCCGCATGATCGGTGTTGGAGAGCAGACAGGCCAGCTTGAGAAAATGCTGACCAAGGTTGCTGATTTTTATGATGAACAAGTTGATGCAGCAGTCGCCGGCCTTACGAGCATGATAGAACCCTTGGTTATATCGTTTTTGGGGATTGTCGTCGGCGGTATTGTCATATCGCTCTTCCTGCCGATCTTCGAGTTGACCAAGCTTATCCAGCACTAAAATAAATCTTGACAAAGAAATACGATACAGTATAATACAAAAACGCTTCTTTGAAATCTTCCGATATTGTGGCGGGAAAACCACACATGCAATCTGTATAAGGCGTACGTAATTGCGCAAAAAAATAATTTAAAAAATTACTTGACAGATTGGCATTGTAATGGTATATTTTTAGTTCCCGTAACAAAAGGCGGGGTACCTTGACAGGTTGCAAATATAAACGAATCGATATATTTGTGAAAAGAAGAGTCAACGGGTTTGAGAAATTCGGGTAATTTTTTACCGACTTATCTGACGTTAAGTCACTAGATTTTATGACGTCCGCGAAGTTAGTCGGACGTCTTTTTTTGTCTCTGGTTAGACAAAAAATACGCTCTTTTAAAATTGGAATAGCCAAGCGTGGCCTAGCAAATTCGTTAAGAATTTGAAGGTCAGATTTTGAGTATTTTGAAACAATTTAAATCAGAGCCATTATTATAAATCTTCGAATTTTATCGGAGAGTTTGATCCTGGCTCAGAGTGAACGCTGGCGGCGTAGATTAGGCATGCAAGTCGAGCGATGTTCTTAGTGAAGAGGTTGAAGCCGCAAGGTGGATGCCAATTTGCTTTGATCATAGCGGCAGACTGGTGAGTAACACGTGAGTAATTTACCTCTAAGACGGAGATAGCTTCGCGAAAGTGAAGGTAATATCCGATGTGTTTATGGTGGCGCAAGCCGCTATATGTAAAGGTAGCCGCAAGGCTGCTGTTTAGAGATGAGCTCGCGTCCTATCAGCTAGTTGGTGAGGTAATGGCCCACCAAGGCTTTTGACGGGTAGCTGACCTGAGAGGGTGATCAGCCACACGGGGACTGAGACACTGCCCCGACTCCTACGGGAGGCTGCAGTCGAGGATATTTAGCAATGGGGGAAACCCTGACTATGTGACGCCGCGTGAGGGATGAAGGTTTTCGGATCGTAAACCTCTTTCGATGGGGAAGAAGTTCTGCATACTAATATTATGTAGGATTGACGGTACCTAGAGAAGAAGCCACGGCCAACTCCGTGCCAGCAGCCGCGGTAATACGGGGGTGGCGAGCGTTACTCGGATTTATTGGGTGTAAAGGGCAGGTAGGCGTTCCGTTAAGTTAGAGGTGAAATCCTAAGGCTCAACCTTAGAACTGCCTCTAATACTGGCGGAATTGAGGCTGTAAGAAGAAAGCGGAATTCCCGGTGTAAGGGTGAAATCTGTAGATATCGGGAGGAACACCAGTGGCGAAAGCGGCTTTCTAGTACAGTTCTGACGCTAATCTGCGAAAGCTCGGGGAGCAAACAGGATTAGATACCCTGGTAGTCCGAGCCGTAAACGATGAGCACTAGGTGTTGGGGGGTAACCTTCAGCGCCGCAAGTTAACACGTTAAGTGCTCCACCTGAGGACTACGACCGCAAGGTTAAAACTCAAAGGAATTGACGGGGGCCCGCACAAGCGGTGGAACATGTGGTTCAATTCGACGCTACGCGAAGAACCTCACCAAGGCTTGACATGTAGGAAGTAGTGAACCGAAAGGGGAACGACCTGTCAAATCAGGAGCCTGCACAGGTGTTGCATGGCTGTCGTCAGCTCGTGTCGTGAGATGTTGGGTTAAGTCCCGCAACGAGCGCAACCATCATTCTTAGTTGCCACTTTCAAAGCCGCAAGGCCTCGAGAAGCACTCTAAGAAGACTGCCCGCGATAAGCGGGAGGAAGGCGGAGATGACGTCAAGTCAGTACGGCCTTTATGCCTTGGGCTACACACGTGTTACAATGCCTTCTACAAAGCGTTGCCAACCCGCGAGGGGGAGCTAATCGCAAAAAAGAAGGCTCAGTTCAGATCGGAGTCTGCAACCCGACTCCGTGAAGCCGGAATCGCTAGTAATGGCGGATCAGCTACGCCGCCGTGAATACGTTCCCGGGCCTTGTACACACCGCCCGTCAAGCGATGGGAGCTAGGGGTACCTGAAACCCTCACCTAGTGAGGACTAAGGTAAAACTGGTGACTGGCGCTAAGTCGTAACAAGGTAGCCGTACCGGAAGGTGCGGCTGGATCACCTCCTTTCTAAAAAATCCATTTCACTGGAAAGTATTAGAAATCTACGTGTAAATCGTAGGCGTTTGGCTATTTTTTAATTTCGATGTTCCGGAAAATAAATGCAGAACCGGAAATGATGAGAGGCATCTCTCTTGCGCTAATGAGCGGAGCAGAGGGCTTTCAATTTATTGTGTATGTGTAATGATCAGGGCATTACACAATAACTGTCAACGGAGATTTTATAATCTCTGCCGGCAAGCACTTAAATTCGGGCCCATAGCTCAGTTGGTTAGAGCACAGCCCTGATAAGACTGGGGTCAGTGGTTCGAATCCACTTGGGCCCATTAAAAATTTCGCTATGCGAAATTTTTAATCAATAGTCAATAGACTATGGTCTATAGACAAAAATTTTGCTTAGCAAAATTTTTCGGGGGCGTAGCTCAGCTGGGAGAGCGCCTGCCTTGTTGAACTCAAATAAGCGCCGAAGGCGCATTGAGTGAAATCCCGTAAGCGGGACAAGCAGGGGGAGCTACAATTGAATATGAGGGGCTGTAGCTCAGCTGGGAGAGCACCTGCTTTGCAAGCAGGGGGTCAGGAGTTCGATCCTCCTCAGCTCCATTAATTATTCCGATAAGTATTCCGAACATCAACGTAAATTTCTCGTACTTCTGTTCTAAAAAAGTGCTGTATATACTTTGCAGGATGAAGGAGTACATTACGTTCTTTGACAACTATATAAGTAACAAGGTCAATTTGATCTTGAAAGTAGACGAACTACATAACAAACCGAGAGAATCAGTTTTAATTGGTTAAGCTACCAAGAGTTTATGAAGGATGACTTGGTTAAGTGAGGCGATGAAGGACGGGGTAAGCACCGATATGCTTCGGGGAGCCGCAAACTGGCTTTGATCCGGAGGTTTCCGAATGGGGCAACCCATCCCGTGTTAACGGGATATCCCTGCTTTGAATAAAATAAGAGTAGGGCAGCGAACTGGCTGAATTGAAACATCTAAGTAAGCCAAGGAAAAGAAATCACAGAGATTCCCTTAGTAGCGGCGAGCGAAGA
>Ga0116170_10000167_pt1:0-7500 | contig 66786 bp, 59 predicted proteins | sample AD_JPNHW1_MetaG_FD_89797 | JGI IMG/M metagenome (GOLD analysis project Ga0116170, IMG submission 89797) | Active sludge microbial communities of municipal wastewater-treating anaerobic digesters from Japan - AD_JPNHW1_MetaG | ecosystem: Engineered > Bioreactor > Anaerobic > Digestate... | reverse complement strand
AGGCCGGGTAGCTATGTCCGGAAGGGATAAGCGCTGAAAGCATCTAAGTGCCAAGCCCCTCCCAAGATTATGTTTCCCTGTGCCGCAAGGCACTGTAGGCTGGTCGTAGACTACGACCTTGATAGGCGTGAGGTGTAAGACCCGTAAGGGTTTCAGCTAACACGTACTAATCAGCCAATAGGCTTGACCTATTTTAACTTTTAATTGGTTTGTCAGTAGTTCATACTTTCAGATTAGAAATGACTCGTTACTTATATGGTTGCGTTTTTATTACTCAGTAATAAAAACGTCCCGGGCGCTGTATAAATCTTATACATTCAGGTTTAAGCACGGGATAATCAATTTTGCGAAGTGAAGTAACCATGTGCCCCCGCATATTCAATAGAAAACAGAGGTGGGCCATCAGGAAATGTGTAGCTTCGCTGATCATTGCGCTAAAGCAATTGTGCCCTTTAATTGTGCATAAAAACACACGGTGGATAAAGGATACAATTTTGCAAGCAAAAATTTGGAGTGCTCATACCGAGGGGGAAACACCCGTTCCCATTTCGAATACGGAAGTTAAGCCCCTCAGGGCCGATGGTAGTGTAGTCGTAAGGCTATGTGAGAGTAGGTCGGTGCTCCTTTAAATTTAAACCCACTATGAAGAAAGGTTTGTAGTGGGTTTTTATTTATCCTTAGCGTATAGCTTTCGGACATAGGGAAAGCGTACGCTAAGGATTTTTAACATACATGCATTTTGTTTCAAGGCACATTCCTTTGATTCACTTGGGAGGGTGGTCGAAGCATTACGTGCCTTTATCATAGAGAAGCCGGTTGCGAGGGGAAGCAGCCGGCTTTTTTGTTTGCTAGGGTATTGCTAGAGGAACAAAGTGAGGTGAAGAAAGCGGGTCCTGGCTTGGAGCATTCCTCGCAGGAACGCTTGATTTGCCCCAGCGTGGCAAATCTACGCTTGGGTTCGGCTAGTTCGCTCCCCTGCACCTACGGTGCAGGGACCGTGCCCGCTCGCTGCCTCACACATCCTGCTCGGAATATTCCAAGCCACCCGCTTTTTGAGATTGTTTATCTTGACAGTAATATTGGGGGGAGTAGAATTGAATAATTGTATTGTTTAACGTAAAAATTGTTATACGTAATCTTACATTATAAAAGTTTAAACAATTGGAGATTCAAATGACAGATTTGCCAAATTTTGATAATTTTTTTAAGTGGATTTTTTGGTTTAGGAATTTGTCTAAATTCCGACAGATTAGTATCATAGGTATTATTTTTCTAGGGGTATTAATAATCATAATTTACTCTTTATCAAAGCCACGTGTTCCTTTGCATATAGATACGAAGCAATCCGGTAAAATAGTTATTCGTAATTGCATTTCGGCTAATAATGGAAGAGATGGTTTTAAAGTGAGTGGTGAGAATTTAGAACTTAGCGGTAATCAGGCTATTGCTAATGGAGGGGTTGGTTTTGATATTGCAGGCTCAAGGATTAACATGAGAGATAATGTTGCTTTTGATAATGGCGACTCTGGGATTAAGATTAATGATGTTGATGTAAAGTGACTTCTGTGAGAATGGATTACAATCTTTGATGATTTATGTGTGAGAAGGATGCATTGTGAAATGGACCAAGAAGAGTTGTGGGAATACCGCAAGTATTGGTGGATAGTGCTGCTTATTATTTGCATCGTTTCATTCTTTAACCGTAGCAATCTCCACAGCGTAACAACGATTGAACCGGAAACTTTGAAACAGCCGATTCAAACCGAACTTTATAAGGCTAAACCGGTATGTTTTCAACGGGATGGTTACACCTATGATCTTACTCCGCTTTATCAGTACGATATAAGCGGGCTTGTGGTCGGCGCTTTTAATTATAAGAATTTTAGTTCTGAAAAATTCGAAAGGGTTTTTCCTCTTGATGTTTGCCTTATCTGGGGGAACAACCTTCAGAGAAGAGTTCATCTGAACCCCGGCGTACATTTTTCCCAGGATTGCCGATGGTGTTGGGTTAACTGGTCGGGCCCCGTAGATTTTAATCTTCAGGAGCTTTCCAATAACCATCTTATTATTAAGGATGATCGGGTTTGGCAGATTGCAAAGCAATTGATGCGAGGCGACCAGGTTCATATTACCGGAAAGCTCGTTAACGCAGTGATCAAACCGTTATCGGGAGCAGGCAGCCCTATACCGTGGAACACCAGTCTTATCCGGAGTGATTCGGGTGCCGGTGCGTGTGAAATAATCCTGGTTGAGGATATTAGAGTTTTACGTACAGCCAATGGTGTAGCACGTTTTCTTTTTGGTGTTAGTTTTTGGGTGCTTGTTATTTTATTGTGCTGGCGGTTTGTGGCGCTCTTCCGGCCGACGCTGCCGAAGCAGTAGCGTATGGGACACAATATGTTTTCCTGGTTATCGACGGTAATTCCTCTTGAATTGGCCGGCTTGTATCAGTATACTACTATACACCATGAGATTTTTTAAAGCGTATGGATAAAGAACAAAAACTAAGAGCCCTCCTTTTTTATACCTGTGTTATCTCATTCTTTATTATAGTCCCTTCAGCGTTGTTGTATTCTTTCGGCTACAAATTAGATTTCAAAAAATTCCGTTTTACCAAAACAGGACTTATTTTCATTAAAACCGTTCCTGAAGGGGCAAAAGTTTTCCTTGAAGGCAGGCAGCTTGTTGGGAGTACTCCTTTGAGTGCTGAAGGCTTGACTCCCGGTTCGTACAGGGTTCTCTTGGAATCGGAAGGTTATTATCCTTGGAAACGGGCAGTTTCAGTATGGTCAGGGGAGACGACGTATCTTGATACAATCGTACTTTTTCCCAAGAAGCCGTTTGTAGATAAAGTTAATAATGTTGATGTCGCGAATTTCTGGGTGTTTCCGCACGATCAAGATTCCGGATATTTTATTTCTGATGACAAGAAGTCGCTCTATAAGATTAATCTTGCTTCTAAAGACCACGAAATGACGTTGGTGGCAGAGTCTTCGGAGTTAGTTCCTGCAATCCATGACTTTTCATTTTCACCGGATAAACGTAAGATTTTATTTTTTAATGATACCAGACTCGATATTGTTTTTTGCGGCACGGAAAGAATTATGTACCAGGATATTGCCAACAATAATTTTTATATTCTTGCTGACGGGAGGATATGGTCGGCTTTTTGGTATTCTGATGGTGAGCACGTTGTTGTAGTGACGGATAAAACGATTTCAATCTATGAATTGTCGAGTCAGGGCCGGAATAATACAATAAGTATATTGAAGTTGCGGGATTCCCGATCAAAAGCGTCGTATGATCTCGATGGAGATATCCTTTATTTTACTGATCTTCAAAAGGGGACAGATGACCGATGGCACCGTGGGTTGTATCGATTGGATCTACGGAAACGGTCTCCCTTTAGTTTTATTAAGAATATTCAGGATAACCGTACATAATGCAGCAGCCTTTTGAACTTACCCGCAGAGTTTTTGAAATCATCCCCGCATTCATTTCCTGGTCAATTATTCTCGTATTTATTTTATTTGCTTTTTTGCTTCCAATGCCGTGCGCATTCTTTATTATTATTTTTGATATTTTTTGGGTTATTCGCGGTATCTATTTGACGTCACTTTTGATTATGGCTCATCGCAGGCTCCAAAAAGAGAAGAACAGGCTTTGGTTTCAGGAATGTAAAGAAGAGTTTAACGGCCGCTGGGAGGGTATTTATCAAGCGGTTATTCTTCCCGTCTATAAAGAGGATTTGGGAGTATTGATCCCTTCTTTGGAATCATTGCATAAGGCGAATTACCCCAAGGATAGAATGATTGTAGTGGTTGCGTTTGAAGAACGGGCGGAGAATTCGTATATGCATGCTCAAGCGCTGGAGGCCAGATATAAGAATGAGTTTTATGCTTTTATCCCCACATTTCATCCTGACGGTTTGCCTGGCGAGACACGCACAAAAGGTGCCAATGCAACATGGGCCGCTCAGAGATTGAAGGAATTCCTTCAATCGAAGGGCATTGCGTTTGAAGGTGTCCTCGTTTCTTGTTTTGATGCCGACACCTGTGTTGAAAAAGAATATTTCGGATGCCTCCTGAAGCAGTTCCTGATATCGGATAAACCGTTGCAGCGTAGTTATCAGCCGATTCCCGTTTATAATAATAATATTTGGAAAGCTCCTTCATTGGCGCGTATCATTGAGATAACATCATCGTATTGCCAGCTTATCGATAGTATGCGCCTTGAAAAATTCGTTACTTTTTCCAGCCATAGCATGAGTTTTAAGACACTTGTTGATATCGATTATTGGCCTGTCGATAGGGTATCTGATGATTCATTGATTTACTGGAAAGCGTATTTGTATTATAACGGCGATTATAAAGTTATTCCGTTATATATTACTGTTTCGATGGATGTGGCATGCGATAAAAATCTTTTTAAGACTTTTACGATGCAGTATCGGCAGAAACGGCGGTGGGCATGGGGAGTGGAAGTTTTTCCGTATGTCATGATGCGGTTTAGGCGCGATTCTATCCGTATTCCCTTCCGAGAAAAGGCCCGGAGAGTTTTTCAGATCCTTGATAGCCATGTAACGTGGGCTGTTTGGGCAGTTATTATCACGGTTGTCAGCCCGATATCCGTTTTCATGAGTGTTAATATGTTTAAAGAGTCGGTTATTGCGTTTAATCTGCCGAGAATTACGAGCCTTTTATTCCAGGTGACTAATGTAACGATTCTTCTGTGGGTTATTTTGAGTTTCAGTCTTTTGCCTCCGCGTCCAAAAGATATCCCGTGGTTTGCCCGTTTAAGAATTATTACCCAGTGGCTGTTCATTCCGTTTGTTGTATTCCTTGTTGGGTCGACTCCTGCCTTGGATGCTCAAACAAGATTGGCGTTTGGCAGGTATATGGGGTTTGCATACACGGAAAAGAAACATGAGTGATCGTATGAAAAATAGTTTATGGGCGGCACTCAGTATTATTTTTCTATTTCCCGCGGTTTCTGCTGCCAGACATATTCCCACATTCCGCGGTTTCCCCGTGTACCCTCCTCAAGAAATTGATTCCATTGCGGTAGCCGAAGAAGGCGATGTTGAGTTTAACCTGGCACTTTCTTCGAGGGAGACAATGCTTCAGCAGCTTGGTGCTTTGGATAGCCGGATGGCAAAGGTGCAGGATACGAAAAAAATAACGCTTGAGTTTGATATCGCCAAGAGTTATATCCAACGGAATGCCGCGTTGTTAGGATGGCAAATCAAAAGTATTGATGAAACCTGGGGTAAAGACAGCCAGGAGATGATTTTTGTAAAAAAGAAAGATCCGTTGCGGGAAGTTTTGGTTACGATCTGGACAGGGAAGATTTCTTTTACCTATGGCGGCATTCTTGTTACACCCAAGAATACATGGGGATATATAACATATCGTTTTTATGAAAAAGAGAAGTAATTATTGCGCGTTTTTTTGTTAGCGCTATACTAATAAAACAGGAGGCCGTATATGCGTACAATAATGCTTGTGGCAGGAGTTATATTCTTTACGGCATCAGTAGTAACAGCTGCTTTTGCTGATTCGAAACCTGCGGTTGGCCTGCGCGGGCACCATGCTGACAAAAATAAGGATGGCGTGGTTGATCAAAAAGAGATACAGATACAAAAGGCTGAACATCAAGAGAAAGCGTTGGTTGATACCAAATGGGAAGCAAAGGCTGATACTAATAATGACGGTGTTGTTGATGCGCACGAGAAAATGGTTTCCTGGAAGCATGGTAAGGCAAAAGTCAATACTCCTCTTGAAGCAAAATATGACGCGAATCATGATGGTTGGCTTGAACCTGCGGAAGCAAAGGAATTGGTTACAGATAGATATGAGTTGATCAAAACCGGCGGTAAAGCTACGGTGGATACGGATATCGAAAAACAGTATGATGCCAATAAGGATGGTATCCTTGATCAGCGTGAAGCCCGTGTCATGTTTGACGATATACAGTAACGATTCTTCCGGGAGGTTTATCGTGGGACAGGATGCTCGAGTGTTTGCATTACGGTTAACAGCGGTTATATTCTTGCTGGTTTCGCTTGCTCATCTTTTACGGTTACTCTTGAAAGTCGATGTCATGGTAGGGAATGTTGTTGTACCGATGTGGTGCAGCGTTGTCGGATTTCTGGTGATGTTTATGTTGGCAATCTGGGTTTTATCGATTCTTAAGAAAAGCGTGTAAGTATGGGATTTTTTGATTTTTTCAGAAGAAAACAAGCACCTGTGCAGCCGGAGTTCAAGGAACGCCGGCTGATTCCTCGATGGAAGCTTGCTGCGCCGGCAACCCTTACGTTTGATGCCGATGCAACAGTAATCCCATGTACTCTGATCGATCTTAATCTCAAGGGGTTTGCAATATCTACCGGCGGAGTTTTATCCCAGGAATGTAAAAGTTTAAAACTTGAGGTGCAGGGGCGCTATGTATATAATGTAGAAGTTATTTTTGTCTGGCATATGGAGAAAGATACGCTTCATTATTATGGTTTCTGGTTTTCTCGCCTGAGGGATTCTGACCGCGAGAAAATGCTGGCAATGATGAAATCGGATTTTCCCTCATATATGAATCTGCGGTAATAGAAATCCTCGGTTTCTTTAAGGCCTTGTCCCCGTTAAACGGTATCTATGAAAAAACATTTTAAGAAACAGACTATCCTTTTTTTGATTGTTGGCTATTTTTTGTTTGGTGGTTTGTATCCAGCGCATGCTGCGTCTTGCCTTGCGTTTCAACCTTTAGAAGGTACGGTGAACAAACAGGAAGTTGGCGCAGGAGAATATACTGTTGTTTCGATATGGGATGAACGGGGGCCTGTCCGCCTTAATGCGGACAATTCATTTAGTACGGTGATTTCAACGCAACGCCCGCAGAAGATATCGCTTATCGATGCTCAAAAGAGGATGAAAGCATTAGCCGTTGTTGTTCCCGGTTTTACGCGCGAAATTGTATTTGATGCCCGGTCCACTGCTATGGCTGTGCTGTTGTATGATTCTGAAGTTTTTACGCAGTCTCAACAGGTTGTTGCGTTATTGGCGCGCATGGAGAAGAGCCCCGGATTTCAGGATCTGGTGGCCTATTTACGCAAAAATATGGCGGGATCCTCGTTAGAGAGTTTATCTCGGAAAGAAGAGTATAGCGTTCTTGTTGCAAACTGTCAGAAAGAGATATTTGGCGAAGATCAAAAGAAGATCATGAATTCCCTTCAAGATGCAGAAAAAGAGCTTGAGAAAGTGATGCGATAACTCCAACTCAAAACAGTGCTTCGTTTGCTTCGCAAACTTCGCACTTTTGTTGGAGTCTCACTAGATTGGTTTTATAGGTGGAAGAGTGATCAACTCCAACTCAAAACAGTGCTTCGTTTGCTTCGCAAACTTCGCACTTTCGTTGGAGTCTCACTAGATTGGTTTTATAGGTGGAAGAGTGATCAACTCCAACTCAAAACAGTGCTTTGTTTGCTTCGCAAACTTCGCACTTTCGTTG
>Ga0116170_10000166_pt1 | contig 67066 bp, 62 predicted proteins | sample AD_JPNHW1_MetaG_FD_89797 | JGI IMG/M metagenome (GOLD analysis project Ga0116170, IMG submission 89797) | Active sludge microbial communities of municipal wastewater-treating anaerobic digesters from Japan - AD_JPNHW1_MetaG | ecosystem: Engineered > Bioreactor > Anaerobic > Digestate | place... | reverse complement strand
TGGGTGCCCAAATAGAGCCCCAGAAGAGCCAGGGACGGAACCCATCACATTCACGCAAACCTCCTCAAATTTTCCTCAGCAGGAAAATTCGGGCGGGAAAATGGGATGCTTTTCAGCATCCTGCTAAGATCCCCTGTTCATGGCACGGTGTTCCGCCGCCATGGAACGGGTTTCTTAGGACCAATTGATATTTGCACGCCTCCCTCCAATCAGGACGTTTTGTGAGGCTGGCCCGCCGCGGATGCTCGATCCTGGTTTGTGTCGCTACGTTTGAGTCTTCCCTTCCCACCAGGAGTCCCCTCCGATGCGACCCAAAACCCTTGGACCTTTCCTGACCTTGCTGGCGATCGGTTGTGGGCTGGCTGCCGTGGCCACGGAAGGGCGGGTGGTCGCGGTGGGAAGCCGTGACATAGTCCAGGCCAAGTTGCAGGCCCAGCGGGATCCCGTCCGGGCAGCTCAGGTGCGCAAACACCGGTGGTTCTGCGATTCGCTGGTGATGGGGGAGTGGGTGGACACGGCCCAGCGGACGGTGCGGAAATTGGTCAAAAAGCGTCGCAAGGAGGCGCTGACCTGGATCCATCTGGGGCCCACGGCGGACTGCCCGCACATGATTCCCACGCCGGTTGATTTTTCGTGCATGGACCATTGGATCCGCCGGTCGTACGACGACGAGCCGCACTACGGGCTGCGCTGGGATCCCGAAGGCTTGGGGGCCACCATCCTCACCTACCGGTGGGTGGTCTTCTACGACGAGCGCAGCAAGACAGGCTCCGACAGTGTGGAAGGGCCGACTCCCGTGGGGCGCATCCAGTTGCGGGTTTCCGGGCAGGACACCGCCTTGGAGGTGGTCTTCCGGGGGCAGAGGTCGTGGATGGTGCGAGGAGCTAGGCCCGACGACTACGAGGGGCGCATGGAGCCGGTGTCGGATTCCGTCGATCGGGACTGGTTCACCAGGATGCACCGCGCCGACCTGGAGCCCCTGGAGTTGGTGATCCCCGAGCCGGTCCGGTGTCTTCTGCGTGCGCATCAGACCCGCACGGACGCATCGAAGGCCAAGACCGATACCTCCTGCTTGGCCACGGTGGCCAGCGTGGCCGATTCCGGTGTCCGCAATTGGCTGGATCCAGACATGCGATGGAGCGTCACTCGGCACGTGGATTCATCGGGCACCGGGCTACAAGACGCAGTGCGCTTTCGGTTGCCGGACTCGTGGCCATGGGTCTGGTGGGAGCGGAGGCAGGAGGCGATGATCAAATCTCTCGCCTTCGTGACCGGCCAACCTCTCCAGCATTCCTTGGCCATGGAAGGTCCGGCTCTGCATTTCCACGGCGACGATGGCCTTTGCCACTTCACCTACCGCTTCGAACGCGACTCGACGCCGTGGCTGAGCATCATCGCCCATTGCCGGTGAGGGCTTCCCAAACGGTTCAAGCCGTTTCCTGTGGGTACAAGCTGGCGACCCCTTTTTGTGGGGGAGGATCGCTTGTCTCCCCCGACTACGGGGCTTGGGATACCGTTGCCAGTTCTTGTGGGGTCTTGGCCAGAAAACGGACGTTGATGTAATCTTTCTGCGTAGTTCCTACCAGCGGAAGAAATCCCCATGTCTCGAATCTATGCGTTGGTGCTCCGATGGAATCCCTTCCGAAACGGCCGAACCATTCCGTGGATGGTCGTGTCCTTGTCCTTCCTGGGGGCTTCCAGTTGCAAGCTGAGCTCTACCTTGGGGGCCGCCGAGACTCCCGACGAGGGATCCGGGCCAGCATGGCATATCTCCGCCAGAGGCCGGGCATTTTCCATCGGATCGAGCTCCCCCGTGGCTCCCTTGGAGGAGAAGGCCGGGTACATTCGTTTCCAGCACGACTACTGGCTGGACACTACCGAGGTGACCCAAGAAGAATACCAGCAGTTGATGGGAGGCAATCCCACGCCACCGAAGCATCGGATGCCCAGGAATCCGGTGGTCAATCTTTCCTGGTTCGATGCCATCCTGTTCTGCAACGCACGTTCCGTCCGCGATGGGCTGGACACGGTCTATTCCTATTCCGCCGTCCGCCGGGATTCGTCTGGATCCGTGCAATCCATGGAAGGGTTGATCTCCCGATTGGATCGTCCCGGGTGGCGTCTCCCCTCCGAAGCCGAGTGGGAGTTCGCCGCCAGCGGGGGAAAGGAGCGGGTCTATCCTTGGGGTGATGCCAAGGATTCCACCCTGGCCGCTTCCTGGGCCTGGTTCCAATCCAATTCCGGAGACAAGATCCATGCGGTGGCGACCCTGCGGTCCAACGAGTTCCATCTCCACGACATGGCTGGCAATGTCATGGAGTGGGTCCAGGATTGGAAGGGCCCCTATCCGAAGGATCCGGTGGTGGATTTCGCGGGGCCGGAAGGACCTTCCCAGGTCGCCGAAGTTCCCCTGAAGGGAGGTTCGTTCAACTACGGGATGGAGCACCTCCGGATCGCGTCCCGATCGGCCACCTACGCGGCATTTCGCGCTTCCCGAGCGGATTACGTCGGATTCCGATGCGCCCGCGGTGGCTATCTGGCGAACTTGCTCGATGGGACCGGACAGGCGACGGCACTCCCGCCCGTCTCCATCCCCATGGGCAACTTGGCGCGATCGCTGGGAGCTTCCTCCGCGAAGCTCGTCTTCCTGAATCGAGTGGATGGAAGGGGGACCCTCTCCTGGATCGACTTCGGGGAATCCACTCCGACCGCCAGGGCGCTTCCCGACCGGGATCCCGTCTTCCATCCGGAGATTTCACCCGATGGACGATGGGTCGTGTGGAGCACCTCGATGGAGGGGGCCTCCCAGCCTTCGCGGATCAAGGCTAGGAAGCTTGTGGTCGGGGATACCGATGTCGTCGACCTCGGACCGGGCGTCATTCCCCGGTGGTGGGTTTCCGGGACCGATACGCTCCTGATCCGCGCGAGCTCGGGGGAGGACGATCTCTCCGATTCGTGGGCCTCGGGAGAGACCAGAGCCGCACGTTGGAGCGGAACCGGTAGGCTCGAACCGGTCGATCGGAAATGGGCCGATGGATCCTTCCACGATGGCCGCAGCGGACAATTCCTGTACACAGGGTATCGACGCCTCCGCCAGGTGGATCTCCGGACGGGAGCCGTGCGGACGCTCTTCACCTCTCCTTCCAACGGCAAGCCCGGCGAAGACACTTCCCAGGTGTGCAACGTTTCCAGTGCTCCGGACGGTTCGGGCAGGGTTCTGTTCCTGGACTTCGGCAGCGGTGCGGGTTCGAAGGTCGTCGGACGCCCCTACGGGATCCACGAGGTTGCGTTTCTCGCCGACAGCCTGGGGAAGATCGTGTCCACGTTCGCCGCGCCGATCGGTCGCCGCCAGTGGGAACACCTGGAATGGAGCAACGAACCTCGGTGGGCGACGGCCATCGCACAAGATATGTCCGGATCCAACGGGGAAATCCGTCTGCTCGATCTCGAGTCGGGTCAATCGAGCGTTCTCGCGAGTTCGGAGGATCTATGGATGCCGAAGTTGTGGATCGAAGGCAATCGGCTCTCGCCGGACGATCTCGAGGCTCTCGATTCCGCGGGTCTGTGGAACACTCCAGAGCTCGGGGTGACCGTTGAGTTTTCCCACAAGGCGGTTCGCTTCTGGAAGCTGCACGAACAGTTGCGCTACCTTCTTCTGGGCAGTTCCCGATTGCGGTACGGCCTGGATCCGGAATCCATCCATGCGGGATTGGCTCTCAACTGGGGATTGGATGGTGGCGAGTTCTTCCTCGCGAAGGCCATCCTGGATGGATATGTCCTCCCTCATACTCCGGGTCTTCGTGGAGTCGTCATGAGCCTGGAGCCTGGCTGGTGGTTCCAATACCGTCAGCAAGGCTGGCCAGGTCTCGCCGCCACGGAAGGTTTCCGATTCGACGCCAACCACGATTTCTGGAAGGGCGGGATCCCCAAAGGGTATCTCAAGGTGGTGGACAGCAGGAAATTTCCGGAGCGGAATTTCGATGATCTGGGGGGCGACATCCGACCGACCACGGTCTGGGGGTGGGGCACTCCCAACTGCCAGCCTCCCGCCTCGGAGGACATGGAGGCGGAGCCCTTTCTGTCCAATTGGAACGACCTCGAAGCCAGTATCCACTCCATCGAATCGCGAGGGATCCATCTGGTGCTTGTGAACTTTCCCCAGAATCCGAAGTTCCGAGACAATCCCGGATGCATGGGGCGCTACGGTCCAAGTTGGAGTTCCTGGAAACGGCTCCAGGATCGTCTCCGGAAGCTGGAGTCCGAACATCCTTACTTTCATTTCTTCGATGCGAACCAGGATGGCTTGCACGGATATCCCAGCCACTACTTCCAGGACCAGGATCATTTAGCGGATTCCGGTGCCATTCGCTTGACTGCCAGCCTCGACAGCATGCTGGAGGTGTTCCAGCGGGGGCGTTAGGTCAATCTTGAGCGGTCATCGCGTCTCATCCAGCGTCCAGTGCTGGGTTCCCCAATGGAGGCAAGGGAAGCAGGCTTTCCCCAAAACGGGGGAAGGCGCGCCATTGGTTGCAAACGGCGCGCCTTCGAGCGGAGATAGGCCGGGTCCTGGACCCGGGATCGGGAAGTTCGTGGTCCGGACGGAGGAATCTCCATCCGGACGCGATCCGATTCGCAACCCACGCGCAGATGCGCGGGGAGTGGGAATCCGCTCCGCATACGGATGGGTACGCAAAGTCGAATTCCGGCGGCGGAGGAATCGTCAGACGCGCGGGATGCCGAATCGGAAAGGAAACGGAATTGGGGGCTGGCGGAGGATCCGCACGGCCCCGACCGATCACTCCTCTTCGGCGGAGTCGTCGTCGAGGCTGGTGGGCAGACCCACGAAGTCGTCGCCGCGCAGGGCCTCGCGGATCTTGGCTTCGATGTCGGCGGCCATCGTGGGATTCTGCTTGATGTATTCCAGGGCCGAATCGCGTCCCTGTCCGATGCGCTCGGATCCGTAGGAGAACCACGATCCGGATTTGGTGACGATCTCCAGCTCCACGCCCAGATCCAGGAGGGAGGAGGCTTTGGAAACGCCCTCGCCGTACATGATGTCGAACTCGCACTGCTTGAACGGAGCGGCGAGCTTGTTCTTCACGATCTTGACGCGGGTGCGGTTGCCCACCACGTCTTCGCCGGACTTGATGGAGCTGATGCGGCGGATGTCGGCGCGCACCGAGGCGTAGAACTTCAGGGCGTTGCCACCGGTGGTGGTTTCCGGGTTCCCGAACATCACGCCGATCTTCATGCGCAGCTGGTTGATGAAGATCATGCAGGTGTTGGACTTGCTCAGGATGCCGGTGAGCTTGCGCAGGGCCTGGCTCATGAGGCGGGCCTGCAGACCCACGTGGTTGTCGCCCATGTCGCCGTTGATTTCCGCCTGCGGAACCAGGGCGGCCACGGAGTCGATCACCAGGATGTCGATGGCGCCGGAGCGGACCAGGGTTTCGGCGATGTCCAGGGCCTGCTCGCCGGTGTCTGGTTGAGAGACCAGGAGGTTGTCGATGTCCACGCCCAGCTTCTTGGCGTAGATGGCGTCGAAGGCGTGCTCGGCATCGATGAACGCCGCCACGCCACCGGTCTTCTGGGCCTCGGCGATGGCGTGCAGGGCCAAGGTGGTCTTGCCGGAGCTTTCCGGCCCGTAGATCTCCACGATGCGTCCGCGAGGCCAGCCGCTGATGCCCAGCACGGCGTCCAGCTGGATGCAACCGGTGGGAATCACGCCCATCTCCGGCTTGGAGCTGCCCTGCCCCAAGGTCATGATGGAGCCCTTGCCGTGGTTCTTCTCGATTTGCGAGAGTGCCGTCTGGAGCGCCCTGTCCTTTTCCTTGTCCTTTTCCAGCGAACTGGCGTTGACGCTGATCCCTTCCTTGGCGGCGGGGGAGGACTTGCGGGTGGTGGTGGCGCTCATGGACAGTCTCCTGGTACGTATTGGCTGGTGGTGATGCCGGGCATTGGCCGGATTGCTTCCGGTGCCCGCCGATCATGAATTGAAAGCTACAGGATAGTGCTCAAGAGTGCAAGTGCTTTTTTAAGCAACCATACCCGACGACGGCGTCCCCTCCAGGACGCACACCGCGGCGGCGGTGGATTTGTCGTGGGTGATGGAAACCAGCACCGTGGTGGCACCCAGGAGGCGGGAGCGTTCCAAGGCCGGTCCGTGGAGGACGGCCACGGGAGCGCCGGAAGGGGAGGGGAGAATTTCCAGGTCGGTCCAGTTGATGCCCTGCGAGATCCCGGTCCCCAGTGCCTTGGAAATGGCTTCCTTGGCCGCGAAGCGTCCCGCGTAGCGCTCGAAGCGCCCTTCGCCGAAGCTTTCGCAGTACTGGCGCTCGGCGGGAGTGCAGATGCGCTCGAACAGCCGCGTGCTCACCGCGCGGATGCGTTCGATGAGCACGGAATCGATGCCGAGTCCGACGATCATCCGAGGAGTCCCCAGAGGGAGAAGGGTTTGGGCTTGGCGGAATCGGACAGGGTGTCCACCTTGGGAGGCCAGGGGGTGGGGCAGTTCCAGCGGCGCTTCACGGTGGGGGGAGGGTTGGGGAACGGGACCGGGGGATAGTCCAGCGTCGAGTCCTTGAACACCCTGGACAGGAATCGTCCCACCAGGGGAAGTCCCGTGCGCGAACCTTCGCCGGTCTCGCCGGAGCGGAAGTGGAGGGATGGATCGTCGTTTCCCGTCCAGGCGGCGGCGACGATCTGCGGGGAGGCGGCCACGTACCAGCCGTCGGAGTGGTCGGAGCTGGTGCCGGTCTTGCCGCCCAGCTGGCGACCGCCGCGCAGGAGGTCGTACGGAAGGAGCGCCAGCGAGGTGCCCATGGGTTCCTGCAGCCCTCCGCGGAGCATCCAGGTCATGAGCCAGGAAACGTCGTCGGCCAGGACCTTCCGTGGAGCGGGCTTGAATTCGGCGAGCACCTTGCCGTCGCGCGTGGTGATCCGGGAGACCACCCAGGGTTCGGTGGTGGAGCCCCCGTTGACGAACGCCTGGTAGGCGCCGGCCAGTTCCAGGAGGGTCATGGGGTTGGAGCCCAATCCGATGCTGGGCACCGTCTTCAGCGGGGATTTCACGCCCAGACGGCGCATGAGCGAGGCCACCGAATCCGGTCCCACCCGCATGGTGAGCTGGGAGGTGATGGTGTTCAGCGAGCGGGCCATGCCGGCGCGGATGGTGATGGAGTCCTTGCCTTCCAGCCAGTCGGCGTTGTGCGGGGTCCAGTACTTCTTCTTGCCGTCCTCCATGTAGGAGAAGGTCCGCACGGAATCCACCAGGCGGTCGCAGGGAGTCATGCCCTTCTCCAGGGCCGCGCAGTACACGAAGGGCTTGGCGGTGGAGCCGGTGGAACGCCGGGTGCCCGCCACGTGGTCCAGCTGCGAGAAGCGGTGGTCGATCCCGCCCACCCAGGCCAGGATCCGTCCGTCGCGCGGATCCAGCGCCACCAGGGAGCCCTGCAGGAGCTTGCGTTCCGTCGCGATGGAGTCGCGTGGCGAAAGCACCGTGTCGCGCCAACCCGCGCCGGTGAACACGCGCAGTTTCTGTCGACGGGAGAAGCTCGCGTAGCAGGCGGCGGTGTCGCCCTCCAGGGAATCCAGGGTGGGCTTCCAGCGCGGCGACAGGCGGCAGAGGGAATCCAGGTATCCTGGGATCTCGCGCCCGTCGGAGTAGCGCCAAGGAGGATTGCTCCCCCAGTCCTGCCGGAAGCGCGCCTGCAGGAGGGGCATCCACTCGCGGGTGGCGGCCATCGCGTGGGCCTGCATGCGCGAATCCAGGGTGGTGTGCACCACCAGGCCGTCGGTTTCGGGGTCGCAGTCGCGTTCGCGACAGAAATTGCGCACGAAGGTGGAGACCCAGTCGCGCAGGTGCGGCGCGGGACCCGACGACTGGTTGGCCGGCTGCGGATGGAGACCCAGGGGAAGTCCGGAGAGGGAATCCACCTGGTGGGCGGAGAGGAAATCCACCGCCGCCATGCGCTGGAACACGGTGTTGCGCCTCTCCAGGGCCCGCTGGGGATGGGTGAACGGGTTGTAGTAGGCGGTTCCCTTGAGCAGGGCCACCAGGAGGGCGGATTCCTCCACGTCCAGTTCGGAGGGACGCTTCCCGAAATACCTCCAGGAGGCGGAGTGGATCCCGAAGCTGTTGTTCCCGAAGCTCACCGTGTTCAGGTACAGCTCCAGGATCTGGTCCTTGTCGTGCAGGATTTCCAGCTTGGTGGCCAGGATCCATTCCTTGACCTTGGCGATGGGCGCGCGCAGGAACGGCAGCGTTCCCAGGAGTCCCGTGTTGGATCGGGTGCGGTAGAGGTTCTTGGCCAGCTGCTGGGCCAGGGTGGAGCCGCCTCGTCTGTTGCCCGTGGCGCTCTGGAAGATGGCGCTGGGAATGGCCAGGAAATCGATGCCCGAATGGTCGTAGAAGCGGGCATCCTCGGTGGCCACCAGGGCGCGCACGAGATGCGTGGGGATGTCCTTGCGCTCCACGGGAGTGCGGTCTTCCAGCCACATGCGCCCCACCAGCGGACCGTCGGCGAAGCGGATCTCGGTGGCGGTGGCCATCTGGGGATCGTTCAGTTCGCGCATGCCCGGCGACGATCCGAACAACCACAGGAGATTGAAGTCCACCGCACCGAAGCCGAGAAGGACCAGGGCCACCGCGCGGAGGGACCAGATGCCTCCGCCAAGGAGACGGACCCGGGCGCCGTGGCCGGACGGGGTGGCCCAGAATGCCAGGCGAAACCACTCCAGGAGCCTCCGCACGAGGGGAGACGATCGCACCCTGCGCCATGCCCGCCGGAGCCGAAGGAGTGTCTTTGATCTGCTCAAGTGGCCAGCAAAGGTAATTTCCCGCCATGGTCGTGTTCATCGCATTCCTCATGGATCTGGTTTTCGCCGAACCTCCCGCCGCCATCCACCCCGTGGTGTGGATGGGGCGGCTCCTGAAACGCTTCCAGGGCTTCCTGCCGCGATCGCCTGGCCGGGCTTTCTGGGCGGGGGCCGGTTTCTGGATCCTGGGCGCGGGGTTCTGGGGAGGCCTCTACGGGCTGCTCCAGTGGTTGACCTCCGGCATGGGAGCGGGAAAGGTGCTCGCCCATGCATTGTTCCTTTTCCCCTTGTTTTCCTTCCGCTTCCTGTGGACGGAGGTGGCGGGGGTGGGCGAAGCGCTGGAAACGGGCCTGGATGAGGGGCGCCGGAAATTGTCCATGCTGGTGTCGCGCGACGTGGAGTCCCTTTCCGGGACGGATGTGCGCGAAGCGGCGCTGGAGACCCTGGCGGAGAACCTCACGGATTCGGTGGTGGCGCCCCTTTTCTGGTACGCCCTCCTGGGGCTTCCCGGGGCGGCGGTCTACCGCTTCGCCAACACAGCCGACGCCATGTGGGGCTACCGAGGCGAGATGGAGTGGAAGGGGAAGTGGGCGGCGCGCGCCGACGATGTCCTCAACTGGATCCCGGCGCGGATCACCTGCCTCCTGATCTGGATGGGATCGTTCGATCTCCGCGCGCTTCCCGCCCAGGCGGCCAGGACACCGAGCCCCAACGGAGGCTGGACCATGGGGGCCATGGCCCTTTCGCTGGGAGTCCGCCTGGGGAAACCCGGGATCTACCTGCTCAACCCGGAGGGAGCGGATGTGGATTCCGACATTTTCCGTCGCGGTCTGCGCAAGGCCGCGGTGGCGGGGACGGCGGGCGCGCTCCTGGTCGCGGCCCTGGCCTGGAGGCTGGGCCGCTAGGAATCAGCCGGGAAGGTGGATGAACGGGCGGTCCCAGGGGATGCGAGCGCCCAGCACCACCAGGGCCAGGCCGTGGAACACCAGCATGGATTGGAACTTGGCGCGGGCGTTCTTCAGACGCTTGGCGCGGATCGATCCCACCCGCGCCAATCCCACCGCCAGGAGCGCGGAAAGGCCGTGTTCCACGAAGAAGAACCGGATGGTGGGATCCTTCATGGCCGCGGCCGGAGCCTGGAAACCCTGCTGGGTGATGGGCGAGAAGAACACCCACAGGAGGAGTCCCACCACGAAGGCGATTTCCAGGGACATCGGGAAGAACTTGCGGGCGCGTTCGTCGTTGGCCAGCCAGCCGCCGTTGGCCAGAAGGCCCGTGGCGGAACGGAAGAGGGTGAACAGTCCCAAGGCCAGGACCACCCAGCGCAGGAGGTTGTGAAGGAAGAGGATGCTGTCGGACAAGGGATTCTCCAGTGTTGGTTTGGATCCAATGTACAGGTCGATGGTGGCCTCGACGAGTCCCGGCGATCATTGGATCAATGGGCCGACAGATCCCGCTTTGCCACCTTGGAGAAGCTGTCCCGGAACAGGATCAGGAGCCCGCCGGCCAGCAGGGCTGCACCGCCCACCCATGCCTGCCAGGGCAATTCCCGACCACCCATCCAGGAGCTCCAGATGCCGAAGACCAGGAAGATGCCGCCGGCGATGCGACGGATCAGAAGCTCGGGAAGCCGCATTCCCACCACCACGCCCAGACCGATCGCCAGCGCGTCGGCGATCACCATTCCGATGGTGGATCCCAGCCACACGGGGAGCCACGAACGGGAATGCTGGGCGGCCACGGTGGCGGTGGTGAACATGGTCTTGTCGCCCATCTCGGCGATGAGGAAGGTCCAGAAGATGATCCAGAACGGCGAGATCCCGCGGTGTTCCCCTGCCTCGTCGTCGTCGCCGCGCAAGGTCCAGATCCCGAAGATCAGAAAGCAGATCCCGGCCAGGAAGGTGGTCCAGGAACTGGACAGATTGTGTCCCAAGACGGCGCCGATCACCACCGACAGCACGTGGACCGCCGCGGTGGCGGCCAGGATCCCCGCGATGGTGAGCCGGGCCTTGTAGCGACCGGCCAGGGAAAGGGCGACCAACTGGGTCTTGTCGCCCATTTCGGCGAGGAAGACCATGCCCAGGGCGATCAGAAAGGAGTCCATCGATGGAAATCTAGGACTTGTGCAGGCCATTTCCCATTTGGGAAATGGCCTCGTTCAGGGGGCCTGCAGCTCGACCGGGCACCATTGGCCGGCACGGAGGCAGACCCCTTGGCGGAGGGGATCCCGCATCGCTTCCCGAAGCCAGGGAAGCTGGGATGCGCGCACCGCGAGGGAATCCCACAGGGAAGATTCTTCCCGAGGGTCGCGGGAAAGATCGAAAAGACCGGGGGCCCGTCCCTCCGACAGCACGAATTTCCAATGCCCACGCAGCAGGTAGAGGCCTTCCACATCCCACGAGCGGATCTCACCCGTATTCTGTCCACCCATCACCCGGTTCTCCACCGGGGGAGCCAGGAGACTGGCACCGGACACCAGTTCGCGGAGGTTGTCGGTCGGAATGCGCCAGAGGTCCAGCAGGGTGGTCATCAGATCCACAAGCTGCACGGGTCGCGAAGTCCAGCCCGTCAGGTTGGCGCGTGCGGAGGAATCGGCGAAGGCCGGGGGGATGCGCACGGCGAAGGGAATCCGGATGGATTCCTCGTAGAACGAATTGATGCGCCCGATCTTCCTTGCGCCGATGTTTTCCCCGTGGTCGGACACCAGGAACACGAAGGTGGAATCCCAGCGGGGATCCGCTTGCAGGCGCTCGAGGATCCTTGCGTGGATCCTGTCCACGTAGGTGACGGAAGCCTGATAGCGTTCCCGGGAGGAGTAGGGAAGGTCGGTGCGGGTGGGGCCGGGCCAGAAGGGGCCGTGGTTGGAGTTGAATTGGATGACCCCGAAGAATCTGCCGGGAGCGGCCAGCACGGACCCCAGGCTGTCCAGGAGGAGGGAATCGTCCACTCCCAGATCGTTGTGCGCTCGACGGGGAACGATCCGCGATGCAAGACCTTGTCGATGCCGCCAAAAGCGAATTCGTCCAGATGCTCCCAGTTCCAGTCCTGCGAGCTCAGGAGGAAGTTGCGCAATCCCGAGGCCCTCGCCGCGGTGAAGAGGGTGGGGCTGCGGTGGAACTGGTAGGTGGTTCCGTGCGTGGCCACCCCGGTGATCAGGCTGGGAACGCTCACCGACGTGGCGGTGGAATTGGCGCGGGCGTTCGGGAAGACCACCACGTCCTCCCGGGAGAGCCAGGCCTGCATGGCGGGGGCCAGGGTCTTGGGGGCCAGGGAATCCAGGAGGCCAAGACCGCCCACGAAGGCATCTGCCCGGAGGGATTCGTCCAGGATCAGCACCACGTTCCAGGTTGGCTTGCCCAAGGGCAGCGCCGTGCGCGCGGGGGCCTGGAGGTTGGTCTTGTTCCCGAAGGCTCCCAGGCCCGCCTGGAAGAAGATCCGCGACCAATTGGCCAGAAGGGGAAGGGGCTCCTGGAACCGATGCCACCCCAGGGCCAGTGGCGCCACCCCCAACGCCACCAGAAGCGGCGAGGCTCCGGCGATGCGACGGGGCCAGCCTGTACCGGTCCCCGCCAGTCGCGCGCGACAGGTCAAGGCCAGACGGTGCAAGCCCACCAGCGCGGGGATCGCCACCACCAAGGCGACAAGGCCGCGCGGATCCATGTACTCGGTGGCGAAGGTCAGGCTGTTGCGCCATTCCTTGATCGCGAAGTACAGCGCCTGGACGTTGGGCAGGTTGTGGTATTCCCTGTGGTAGGCGACGCTGACCAGGCTCGCCATGGCCAGGGCGACGGAATCGATGGCCACCAGGGTCCAGCCCAGCCGCCGCAGGGCGGGCCGGGGGTGTTCCAGCAATCGGGCGACCACCCACAGGAAGGCAAGCCAGGCCGAGAGGTCCCAGGCCAGTCCGGTGAGCCACACCTTCCATTGGGCACCGCCCCAGAGAAGGAAGCTCGAACCCTTGTCCAGGAGGATGTCGAACGCCACGAACAGAAACGGCAGGGAAAGGATCCCCGCCGTCGCTCCAAGTTTCTTGGCAAATTTCGTCAAGGTTTTCCGAGCGCCTTCGAAAGAGCGGCCAGGGTGGTGTCCGCGATGAACCCGGACTTGTCGGAGAGGAGCGCCGCGTGGGCCTTGGCCATCAGGGCGGTGTCGCCTGAGGCGATGGCCAGCTGCGCGCCGTTGGAGAGGATGCGCGCGTGCTCCTCGAGGTCGGAGAGGGTGTCGATGCGGCGGTACAGCAGGCTGTCCTCCGACTTGGTGGCCACCTTCACGGAGTCGCGGAGCTTGCGGTATTCGGCCAACGCCTGCGGGAAGCGGCCGGCGGCGTAGAGACTGTCGGCGGTCTGGAAATGGAGGTGTGACTTGTCGCCTTCGCCGCGGTACCAGAGCCAGAATCCGAGCCCGGCAACGATCAGAAGCAACACCACCACGATGTCGGTGGTGGTCGCGATGGGTTCCTTCTTGGGTTCCGGCTCCGGAGTGAAGTCGTCGTCGAGCGGGTCGGGAGTTGGAGTGGTTTCGGTCATGGTGATCTCCAGGTCGGTGTGGCGGCCAATATAGCCTCCAGCGATTCGGTCGGGCCCTCCAGGTGGGCGATGCGGCCATCCCGCACGATCTCCAGGCGGATGGTCCAATCGGCTTTCATGGCTCCATCCAGGCGGTCGGGCCACTCCACCCAGGTGGTGGTGCCCTCTCCCAGGAGGGTGTCCAGGTCCAGTCCCAGAGCCTCGTCCAGGGAGCCCACCCGGTAGAGATCCAGATGGTGGAAGGTGATCCCCTCCAGAGGGTAGGAATGGACCAGTGCGTAGCTGGGACTGCGGACGGCTTTTGTCCACCCCAGCGCATGGATGGCTTCGCGGACCAGGGTGGTCTTCCCCGCGCCCAGTTCTCCTTCCAGGAACACCAGGCTGCCCGGTCGGACCTCCTTGGCCAACGCGGCTCCCAGGTGGCGTGTGGAGGATTCGTCGGGGAGGGAAAGAGTCGCCGTGCCGATCACCGTGGAGTCAGGGTGCAGTACGGAGCCAGGACCTCGGACATCGAGAGCCCTCCCGAGACCAGACGGCCGACATGGGTGGTTCCGTAGTACTGGTACTTGTTGGGCTGGGTGAAGAATCGGGGACCCTTCGCCAGGGCCATGGGACCGCGACCGCTGTCCAAGGCGGAGGAGGCGGGGTTTTCCATGAAGAAGGCGTGGCGTTCGTCGCAGGAGATGTCGCGACCGAATTGGACCCGGAACATGTGCGGTTGGGCGTCCGAGCAGAAGACCTCGATGGCCTCGTTCACGGTGGTGGAGCCCGTGTCCGCCACCACCACCACCTCGCGTCCCATGGACTGGAAGCGGCGCAGCAGGTGGTAGAGTCCGGCCTGGGCCAGAAGGATGCGCGCCAAGGAGCGTCCCTCTTCCAGGGTGAGGGGGGTGCCTTCCTTGTCCGTCTGCTTGCGGGCTTCGGAGATCATCCTGGCGTACTCGTACACCACCGCGGTGGCGCGGGCCGTGCCCAGGCCGTCGGCGCGGCGCGCGAGGTCGCGTCCTGCTTCCAGGGTGGTGGCCACCCGCACGTCGATGTCCGATACGTCGATCCCGGTTCCGCGCGCGAAGATCTCCGACAATACGGCAGGATCGGACATGGTTTCCGGAGCGGGCCACTTCCACTTGGGGTTCTCGGAGGCGAGCACTTTCTGGGTGGCGCCTCCCAGAAGAGCGAGGCGGGCCACTTCGGGAACGCCGGGCAACGGCGCCCAAAGGTGTTCCAACTTGGTCTCGAACAGGCCGTCCAGGAACGGTTGCATGGAGAGCCAGTGGTCGGTGCGCATCCCCGAAAGCACCAGAAGGATGGGGAGCTTGTCCTCGCGGGATTTGGGACGGAATCGCCGCCCCACCAGGTCCCAGGTGAAGTTGGGCTTGAGCCGTTCCCGCCCCATCCAGCCGTACCAGCGGGTTTCCAGGTAGTTGAGGAAGGTGGATTCGGTCTCTTCGCGTTGTCCGGCGTGGGTCTCGCGAAGTCCTTCGTTGCCTCCCAGCGCGAGATCGATGTCCCACTGGCACAGGCGCACCTGGATCTGCTCCCAATCGGAAGGCTGGATGGGCCCCATGATGCGGGCCTTGTTCTCGGCGTACTGGCGCACGTACCGGCTGGTGAGGTGGTTGGTGCGCAGGCTGCGGGCGTTGAACAGGCTCTTGCAGAGGCTGACGATCTGGGCCGGATTGACGGGCTTTGTCAGGTATCCGTCGATGTTGCGGCCGATGGCCTCCTCCATCACCCGCTCCTCTTCGGACTTGGTCACCATGACCACGAAGAGATGGGGATTGGACTTCTTGAGACGCTGCAAGGTGGTCAGACCGTCGATGCCCGCCATCTGCTCGTCCAGGAGGACCACATCGTAGTTCTCGCGCGAGGCCATGGAGAGCGCGTCGTGGCCGTTGGTGGCCTTGTCCACCTGCCAGCCGTGGTCCTGCAGGAAGAAGATGTGCGCGCGCAGGAACTCGATCTCGTCGTCCACCCAAAGGATGCGTCTGGTTTCTTCGGTCTGGCTCATGTGGCTCCGGGTCTGGTTTTCTGCACGACGGAGGGGTCACGCAGGAGAATAGAAAACAACGAGCCTTCTCCCAACCGGGAGGTCTCCACCCAGATCCGTCCGCCGTGGTACTGCTCCACGATGCGCTTGGCCAGGGCAAGCCCCAGTCCCCAGCCGCGTTGCTTGGTGCTCCAGCCGGGCAGGAACACGTCCCGCAAATGCTGCGGAGGGATGCCCTTGCCGTTGTCCTGCACATCGATGCGCACATCCTGCTGGAGGCGTCCTGCCGGAGAGGTGCTGATCATGATGCGGCCGTCGGGGCGATCCATCGCGTCCAGGGCGTTCTTGATGAGGTTTTCCAGCACCCAGCCCAACAGTTCGCGGTTGACGGGAATGTCGGCGACGAGGGCCAGATCCAGATCGATGACCACCTTGCGGTCTTCCTTGGGAAGACGCGGAGTGAAGTAGTCCACCACCGTGCGGATCACGGTGTTCACGTCCTGCAGATGGAGTTCCGGGAGGCTTCCGATCTGCGAGAAGCGCGCGGTCACCTGCTTGAGCCGGGCCAGATCCCGATCCATCTCGTCGGCCATGCGGCCCATGGCCGGGTTTTCCGGGGCCTTGAAGCGCATGTACTCGATCCACCCCACCAGGCTGGAGATGGGGGTGCCCAGCTGATGGGCCGTTTCGCGAGCCAGGCCCACCCACAGGAGGCTCCGCTCGGTCCCCTGCATGATCTTCAGGCCAAACCAGGTGAGCAACGCCAGGAGCGAAATGGCCAGGATGCCTCCCGCAAGGATTCCGCCCACCTGGTTGCGCACGCGGTAGTCGCCGTGGTAGAGCCTGCCCGCGGGAGTGCCGCCCACCACGATGTCGCGCACCAGACGGTTCTTCTCGCAATCCACCTTGAACTGTTCGATGCGCTCGCGCTCGGAGGCTTCGAGGGATTCCCAGGGGAGGGCCTCGGTGACCTTCTTGTCGTCGATCCAGGGAATGTTGCGCCAATGGATGGGTTTGCCGTCTGGGTGGGTGTACAGAAGCGGCACGTCCGATCCATGCATCACGTCGGTGATGAATTCGCTGCTCTGGCGGGCCAGGAGCTGTTCGGTCAGGGCGTAGGCGTACAGCTCCGCTTCACGTTCGGCGGTTCGACGGCTGCGCTCGCCCAGGTCCAGCACCAGGGCCACGTAGAGGGCCATCAGTCCGCTGACCACCAGCATGGCCACCAAATACCCTGCAGCGCGCGCCCGATAGGGCGCACGCTGGTAGATCAGGGCCAGACGGATGCGGATGGCTTCGCCCAGCCGCCGCGCCTGTCTCAGCAGGCGCATCGCCGAAAGGTGGAACAAACCGCCTCAGGCCCGGAGGACGTCCACTCCGCCCAGGTAGGGGCGGAGGACTTCCGGCACGACCAGGCTTCCGTCCTCCTGCTGGTAGGTTTCCAGAAGGGCCACCAGGATGCGCGGGGTGGCCAGCCCGGAACCGTTCAACGTGTGGGCCAGCACGGGCTTGCCGTCGGCACCACGGGTGCGGATGGAGGCGCGCCGCGCCTGGAAGTCTTCGAAGTTGGAGCAGGAACTGACTTCCAGCCACTTCTTCTCCACCGGAGCCCAGACCTCGATGTCGTAGCACTTGGCGGCACCGAATCCCATGTCGCCCGAGCACAGGAGCAGGGTTCGGTAGGGGAGTCCCAGCTTGCGCACCAGGCTCTCCGCCTGGGCGGTGAGCGTTTCGTGGGCTTCGTAGCTGGATTCGGCTTGGGAGAACCAGACCATCTCCACCTTGTCGAACTGGTGCAGGCGCAGGAAACCCTTGGTGTCCTTGCCGTAGCTGCCCGCCTCCCTGCGGAAGCAGGGGGTGTACGCGCAATATTTGACGGGCATCTCCTTGGGATCCAGGATCTCGTCGGCGTGCAGATTCGTGACCGGCACCTCGGCGGTGGGGATCAGGTAGAGCTCGTCTTCGTGGCAGGTGTAGAGCTGGTCGGCGAATTTGGGCAGGTTGCCGGTTCCGGTCATGGCAGCCCGGTTGACCATCAAGGGCGGCTGCACTTCCAGGAAGCCCGCTTGGCGGTGCTCGTCCAGAAACCACGCCACCAGGGCGCGCTCCAAACGCGCGCCCCATCCCGTGTAGACGGGGAAGCCCGCGCCGGAAATCTTGGCGCCGCGTTTGAAATCGAACAGTTTGAGGGCCTCGCCCACCTGGAGGTGGTCCTTGGCCCAGGCGGGAGCGTCCTTGATCTCTCCCCAGGTGCGCGCCACCACGTTGTCTTCGCTGGAGCGGCCGTCGGGAACCGAGGCGTGCGGGAGATTGGGCAGACCCATCAGGATCTCTTCCAGCTCCTTCTCCGCGGCGACCAGCTTGGCTTCCGCTTCGGCCTGTTCGTCTCCCCGGGTCTTGATGGCGGCGATCGCCTCGGAGGCGTCCTTGCCTTCGCGCTTGAGTTTGCCCACCTCGGCGGAGGCGGCGTTCTTGGCGGCCTTCGCGGATTCCACCACGGAAATCAAGGAGCGACGGAGCTCGTCCAGCTCCACCAGACGGTCGACAGGGGCGCTCAGGCCTCGGCGCTGCCAGCCTTTGCGCAACAATTCAGGATTTTCACGGATGAGTCGCGGATTGATCATGGGACTTTCAAAGGTAGCCCATGCGATCGGGGAATCCAATTCGCTCTTCATTCGAAGTTTTATTGGTTTTATCCCAAGGATAACTTGCCAAAACCACTACATCCTCTCTATTCTAGTGCCTGTTCCACAACTTTTTGTGGGAGGGCATCCTTGACAAACGTGACTAAGCAAGACCTCGTGCAACGCGCCGCCTTCCAGTCTGGTGTGTCCCAGGCCAAGACTCGTCAGGTCATGGACGAGTTCCTGAGGGTGGTCGGCGACGAGTTGCAGACCGGACATACCATCGAGATCCGCGGTTTCGGGACCTTTCTGACCCGAAAGCGCCAGCCGCGCCCCGCACGCAACCCTCGCACCGGCGAAGTGGTTCCTCTGGGCGAGAGGCGGGTTCCGCTGTTCAAGTTCAGCACGGAGTTGCGCTTGGGCGAATCTCCCGAGGCGCGTTGGGAGCTGGCGGAGACCCTTCCCTGATCCTGCTCGCGTCCCTGCTGGGGCGACTCTGCAGCGCCGTGCCGGCGGTCCTGTTCGATGGCGTTTCCGGTTCGGCGGGAGCAGCCGGGGCCTTGGAACGTGTCCTGACCGATTCCCTTTCCGCGCGGGGACAGGTGTTTCCCGCCGACAGCCTCCGAACCTGGCGCGATCGAGGCGATTGCTCGGCGGACCGTTCGGACGAGGCGGTCGCCAAGTGCCTGCAGCGGTCCAAGGCCCAGAAGCTGGCCTGGATGCAAGCCGCTCCGGTGGAGTCCGTGTTTTCCCGGATCGTCTGGTTTCCCCTGGTGGGGCGGCGGACCTGGTCGGGTTCCGCGATCGCGACCGTGGCCACCTCCGGTGGGCGGCGATCCCGTCGGTTCTCCGCAAGCTACGTGCAGTCCTTGGGGTTTGTCGGAACGGTCGATGCGGACCGATTCCCCCCCTCCTCGCAGGATCTGCATCTGGCCTCCGACTCCCTCGCCAAGCTGATGGCCAAGGACCTGGCGAGCTTCGTGCTGTCGGATTCGGCCGAAGGGGGATCCGCCTCCGTCCCGCCTTGAGCGGTTGACCACAGGGGGGCCAAGAGGCTACGTTTGTGCCCCTTCGACGCGAGAGGCCCCCCGGAAGATCCGGTGTTTCACAACACCGACATCGACACCGGGATTGGCGCGGAGCCGGGTTCACCCGGAGACGCCCATTCTCCAAACCTCACCGGTCCCAGAGAAGGAGGACGCATGTCCCAGGAAGATCCCAGGATTCTCGAACTTCGCGCGATGCGCGACAAGGTGCGCCAGGGAGGCGGAAAGGCTCGCGTGGACGCCCAGCATGCCAAGGGCAAGCTGACCGCTCGCGAACGGATCGATCTTCTGATCGACAAGGGCACATTCCACGAGCTGGAACCCTACGTCACCCACCAGGGCGACGAGCTCGGGATCGCCAAGGACCACATTCCCGGCGACGGCGTGGTCACCGGATACGGCACCATCGACGGTCGTCCCGTGTACCTGTACGCCCAGGACTTCACCGTCTACGGCGGCACCATGAGCGACATGGTCTCGCGCAAGATCTGCCGGTTGATGGATCTGGCGCTGCGCAACGGCGCACCCCTGGTGGGGCTCATCGATTCGGGCGGCGCCCGCATCCAGGAGGGCGTGAAGAGCCTGGGCGGATACGCCGAGATCTTCCGGCGCAATGCGCGCTACTCCGGTTGCATCCCCCAGATCTCCGTGATGCTCGGGCCGTGCGCTGGTGGTGCCGCCTACAGCCCGGCCATCACCGACGTGATCATCATGGTGAAGAACCATTCGTACATGTTCCTCACCGGTCCCGACGTCATCAAGGCGGTCACCGGCGAGGTCGTGGACGCCGAAACCCTGGGTGGCTGCGAAACCCACATGAGCATTTCGGGCACCAGCCATTTCGCGGCGGATAACGACGAACACGCCTTGGCCATGACCCGCGACCTCCTTTCCTTCTTCCCCTCCAACAACGTGGAGAACCCGCCCGCCGTGCCGTGCACCGATCCCTCCGACCGCATGGACGAGGAACTCAATTCCATCGTCCCCCTGGACGGCATGGAACCCTACGTGATGCACGAGGTGGTGGAACGGATCGTGGACGAAGGCTCGTGGCGCGAATTCCAGCCCACCTGGGCGTGCAACGCCCTCACGGGTCTGGCTCGCATGGGCGGTCACACCGTGGGAATCGTGGGGCAGGAGCCCTCCGTGATGGCCGGCGTGGTGGACATCGACGCCGCCGACAAGATCTGTAGGTTCGTGCGCACCTGCGACTGCTTCAACATCCCCATCCTGACCCTGATCGACAGCCCAGGATTCCTGCCCGGGGTGGACCAGGAGCATCGCGGCATCATCCGCCACGGCGCGAAGGTGCTCTACGCCTACGCCGAAGCCTCCGTGCCCAAGGTGTCCATCGTGACCCGCAAGGCCTACGGCGGCGCCTACGTGGTGATGAGCTCCAAGTACCTGGGAACCGACGTCACCTACGCCTGGCCTTCGGCCGAGATCGCGGTGATGGGCGCCGAAGGTGCGGTGAACATCCTGTTCAAGAAGCAGATCGACGCCGCTTCCGACAAGGTCGGCGAGGCCAAGCGACTGGCCGAGGACTACCGCAAGCGCTTCAACAATCCCTACTTCGCGGCCGCCTCCGGCTACATCGACGACATCATCGAGCCGCGCGAGACTCGCATGAAGGTCATCGAGGCCTTCAAGGCCCTGCGCGACAAATCCTCGCCCACGCCGCCGCGCAAGCACGGCAACATGCCGGTCTAGGGGGGATCCATGGCATTCAATCCATTGTCGTTCCTGGGGAAGAAGCTGGTTCGTCCCGTCCTGCGCAAGCTGGCTGGCGACACCGGCGAACAATTCCGCAGGGAGAATGAGCTGCGCCGCAAGGTCGCGATCGCCGCGGTCGCCGTGGCGCGTTCCAGGAGTCTTTCGGATCCATCCGTGTCCGTCCAGGCCGACGCGGGCTCGTCCGTCACCGCGTGGCAGGCCGTGATGCGCGGTCGGACCATCAAAGGCAGGAGTGTACGATGAAGATGAAGCTGTCCGTCGATGGACGCGTGTTCGAAGTCCAGGTGGGCGATCTCGTCGCCAATCCTGTGGTGGTGATGGTGGAAGGCGAGCGCATCGAGGTGTGGCCGGAAGAAGAAACTCCCGCGGTGGCTTCGACCGCTGCTCCGGCCATCCAGCCTCGCGCATCCCACGTGCCGGTTCCGGTCTGGAAGCCCCGCAAGACGGACGTGTTGCCGGGTACGGAAAATGCCGTGATCGCGCCCATCCCGGGGGTGATCGTGCAGGTGGACGTCAAGGTGGGTGATCGCGTGGCCTACGGCCAGGTGGTCTGTCTCCTGGAGGCCATGAAGATGCGCAATCCCATCCGGGTGGCGCGTGCCGGAGTGGTCACCGAGATCAAGATCAAGCCCGGCCAGCACGTCCATTACCACGAACAATTGATCGTTGTCACGCCCGAAAGCTGACCCGAAAAATTGCCCATTGACAGGTGTTTGAGGGATTATTTCCTTCACGCACCTGCGCACGTGGAATGCGTATTGAGATCGTTCGAAGCAAGTCAGTAGAGAAGGGTCTCGTGAAAGGAAAGTATGAAACTGTTCGTGGGCGGATTGGCTTGGGCCACGACCGCCGAGACCCTCAAGCAAGCATTCGAAGCCTTCGGCACCGTGACCGAAGCAACGGTCGTGACCGACCGTGAGACCGGCCGCAGCCGCGGATTCGGTTTCATCGCCTTCGAAAACGAGGCCGATGGCCGCAAGGCCCTCGAGTCGATGGAAGGCGCCGTCCTGGACGGACGCAACATCCGCGTGAGCGAAGCGGTCCAGCGCGATCCTTCCGAGCGTCGTCCTCGCCGTGAAGGCGGCTTCGGCGGCGGCGGACGCGGCTTCGGCGGCGGCGCTGGCGGTGGATTTGGCGGCGGCGCTGGTGGTGGCTTCGGCGGCGGCGGCTTCGGCGGTGGACGCGGTGCCGGCGGCGGACGCGAAGGTGGCTTCGGTGGCGGACGTCGTGAAGGCGGCTTCGGCGGTGGTCGCGGTGCTGGCGGCGGATTTGGCGGCGGACGCGGCGCTGGCGGCGGCTTCGGCGGTGGTCGCGGTGCTGGCGGCGGACGTCGCGAGGGCGGCTTCGGCGGCGGTCGCGGCGCTGGCGGCTACGAAGACTGATCCTTCTCTTTCACGAAAATTCGATGAAGGGCAGCCCGTCGGGCTGCTCTTTTTTTTGCGTAGTCCAGGGATCGATTGCTGATCGGAAACGGATCATCCTGGCTTTGCAGCGCCGGGATTGAAAAAAGAAAGGGAGCGGGAATGGATTCCGCTCCCGCTGTGGATACAACCGGAAAGGTTCAGGCCCGTTTGCGCAGCTCGTCGCGGATTTCGGTGAGCAGCACCACGTCCGCCGGGGGGGGAGGGGGAACGGCGGGTTCGGCGGCCTGCTTGCGGGTGATCTTCGCCACGAGCTTCACCAGAAGGAAGACAGCCGCGGCGATGATCAGGAAGTTGAAACAGGCCTGGAGGAACACGCCGTAGTTGATGGTCACGGGCGTGGCACCGATACCTAGCGAGATTTTCAGGTCCGTGAAATCCACCCGCCCGATCAAGAAGCCCAGTGGAGGAGTGACCACATCCTTCACAAAGGAATCGACGATCTTGCCGAAGGCGGCGCCGATGATCACACCGACGGCCATGTCGATGACATTGCCGCGAGAGATGAATGCCTTGAATTCGTTGGCGATGGACATGTTTCTTCCGATCAGAGGAGGTTGTAGGTGAGACCCAACGCCAGGACGTGCTTCCACTGCCAGGCGTCCGCCTGCTGGAGGTCGCGATGGAGCTCTCCGGAGGCGTTGATGTTCACGTATTTGGTGAACTGGAAGGTCGCGCCATTGGTCCAGACCAGCACGATCTCGTCGGCACCCTTGAAGTTGGTGAAGGTGGAGAGCGTGGACTGAAGAAGCAGGTTTCCGGAGATGGTCTGCTTGTACTCGGAGACCCATTCCAGACCAGGCTCCACTTTCCAGTTCTCGATGTCCTTGGTCTCGGGGTCGTCGGAGTAGGAAATGAAGTAGTCCGTGCGGACCTCGCGGATCGCGGCGCCCAGACGGGTCTGGAACCAGTCGACGGGCTTGGAGCCCACGCCCGCGCTCTGGCTCAGATAGAGAGGATCCAACGGATCGGACACCGGCACGCGAGGGAGGGTGTCCGATGGATACTTGTAACCGCGGGCGAATTGGGTCTGCAGGTTCGCCGCCACGAAGGGATTCAGGTAGCGGGACAGTTTCCTGCTCAGGATGGTCTCGGCCTTGATCTCGTCGGTGGTCTTGCGGAGGGCGCGTTCGCCGAGCTTGATCTGCCCGAATTCGGCGGATCCCTTGGAGAGCCAATTCCAATCTTCACCGTCCCGTTCCCAGCGGGTGGCGACCTTGGCGGTCCAGGAAAGATTGTCTTCGCCGCCCGGAGCCCATTGGTCGAAATAGGCGGAAGCCAGGTTTAGGCTGGCTTGGGCCTCCTTCTTCCAAGGCGAAACCGGTGGCTTGGCCGTGTCGACGGCGGGAGCCGCGTTGACCTTGGCGGCCGCGGTTGCAGGGGTGACCGGAGTTGTGGTCGGAGCAGGGGTGGATTGTTGGGCGAACCATGCGCCAAGAAGCAGTAGGAATTTCATATTGTCACAAAATAAGCAATTCCTGGTATTCTGAAGTTGTTCGACTCCGATTCACTCCAGGATCGGCCGTTCCCTCCTGCGCCATTTCTTGAGCAGGATCCATCCTGTTTTCTGATCGATGCGCCAGAAGCCGGGAGCATCGCGCTTGGCGATGCCTTCCGGGATATCGTGCCCTTCGCCTCCGGAAACGCCTCCGATGGTGGTGAACCGGAACGTGTCGGTTCCGATCCTGGCCACTTCGCTCCAGATGCCGTCGCCGTAGAGAGTGGTCCACTCCACCACCAGTTCGGCCGTGCCCAATGGCTCCACCCGCTGGGCGATGCGGGGGTAGGCGTCCTGGAAGTGGATGAACCGGGTTGGTTTCCCTGTTTCCCGGATCTGCAACAGACTTCCCTTTCCGGACACCCACCGCTCACCGGAAGGGCTCGGCCACCACACCAGCCATTTCGCGGGACGGAAATCGTCTTCCGCCAGGGTATCCGGCGCCTCCAAGGCAAACGAGGTGTCGCCGGGCCAGGCGACCAGTCGATCGGCGGCGGTGGCCACCCGGCGCCAGCGTCGGGTGGGGGAGGGGCGCGAGTCGAGCTGGGTGGAAACCAGACCCAGGAAGGGGTGGCGTATCAGGGTGGGGGTGTCCAACCGAGCCAACAGGTCCGGGGCGGCGCAGAAATCGATCCATTCGAGGTTCACGAAACCGCTGTCGTCCTTCCCGTGCACCTTCCGCCACGGAGGTTCGATTCCGGTTCCGGCCCGGAGATCGTCGATGTCGATGGGGTGGGGCGAACGGATCCAGGAGGAGAACCGGAACGGGCCGTGGAGCGTCCTCCACTCCTGGCCCTGCGGGTAGGCGGTGTCGGGCGATGCGGGGACGACGGCCAGCGAATCGGAGCAGATCCGCAGATCCAGGGAATCGAGCGCCTTGGCCTTGGAACGGACCATGCGGCCGTCCAATGTCAGGAATTGTCCTTTGACGATGCGCAGGCCCCAGCCTTCGCGGAGCTTGAACAGGGTCCAGTCTCCGGCATCGGCCAGGCATGGAACAACGGCGAACAGGGCCGACAGAGAGCGGAGGGAGAGCATGGTGCGCGAAAGGATAGACAATCCCGATTCCCCCCGGAAGGATGGGATGGCGCGGCCCTGGGTGGACTGCTCCCCGATGTGGCCCAAGAAACGAAGAACCCCCGTCTTTCGACGAGGGTTCCGAAGGCTCGACAATTTCCGGCACAAGGCCGGAAATGCGAAACTTACTTGGCCACCACGCGGACCATCTCCACGACCTTGTTGGAGTAGCCCCACTCGTTGTCGTACCAGGAGATCAGCTTGACGAAGGTGTCGTCCAGCTGGATGCCGGCCTTGGAGTCGAACACGGAAGTGCAGGTCTGGCCACGGAAGTCGGTCGAGACGACGTCGTCGGTGGTGTAGCCCAGAACGCCCTTGAGGTAGGTCTCCGAAGCGAGCTTCATTTCGGCGCAGATGTCGGCGTACTTGGCCGGCTTCTCGAGTTCGACGGTGAGGTCGACCACGGAGACGTCGGAGGTGGGAACGCGGAAGGCCATGCCGGTGAGCTTGCCCTTGACGGCGGGAATCACCACGCCCACGGCCTTGGCGGCACCGGTGGAGGAGGGAATGATGTTCTCGAGGATGCCGCGGCCGCCTCGCCAGTCCTTGGCGGAAGGACCGTCGACGGTCTTCTGGGTGGCGGTGGCGGCGTGGACGGTGGTCATCAGACCGCGCTTGAGGCCCCACTTGTCGTTCAGCACCTTGGTGATCGGAGCCAAGCAGTTGGTGGTGCAGGAAGCGTTGGAGATGATCTGCTGTCCGGCGTAGGTCTGATGGTTCACACCGAAGACGAACATGGGAGTGTCGTCCTTGGAGGGAGCCGAGATGATGACCTTCTTGGCGCCAGCGGCGATGTGCTTGGAGGCGCCTTCCTTGTCCAGGAAGAAGCCGGTGGACTCGACGACGACGTCGGCGCCGACTTCGTTCCACTTGAGGTTGGCGGGGTCCTTCTCGGCGGTCAGGCGGATCTTCTTGCCGTTGACCACGAGGTTGTTTCCTTCGACGGAAACTTCACCCTGGAAATGCCCGTGCACGGAGTCGTACTTGAGCATGTAGGCGAGGTAGGCGGGCTCGAGAAGGTCGTTGATGCCAACGATCTCGACGTCGGAGAAATTCTTCACGGCGGCGCGGAAAACCATGCGGCCAATGCGTCCGAATCCGTTGATGCCAATCTTGATAGCCATGTATTCCTGGTCCAATCAATGAGAGATGTGGAAGGTCGGCGTCGCTGCCGAAGCTCCCTAAAGTTAGCAACGATTCCGGACGCTTCAATCCGGAATCGTCAATCTATCGCGCGGAGAGGGGTTCCGGAGTCTCGGCCAAGCGCTCCAGGAATCCCGGTAGTCGCTTGGCGCCCTTGTAATGGACCAGGTAGTACTTCTCCGACAGGTGGGAGACGATGACGCCCTTTCCTGTGGTGGCATGGACGAATTTCCCGTCGGCCAGATAGATGGCCACATGTCCGATGGACCGGGAGTGGTCGGAGAAGAACAGGAGATCGCCGGTTTGGAGGCGATTCTTGTCGACCGGATTGCCTTGCTTCCAGAATTCGCCGGAAGAACGTCCAGTCAGATCCTGACCCAGTCCCTTGAGGACCGTCAGGACGAAACCCGAACAGTCGATGCCGCTGGTGCTGTTGCCGCCGGAGCGGTAGGGGGAGCCCAACAGAGGCTCCGCGACTTCGCGGATCTTCTGGACGGGATCCAAGGTGCCCAGAAACGCGTTGGCGACTCCGGATGGCCGGCCATCCCTTGCCAGGGATCGTTCCACCAGCTCGATCTCCGGCTCGTTCACCGAAACCCCGATGCAGGGACGATCCATGAGGAGCCTGTCGATTTCCGGGACCCCGACGGGTTGGGGACGGGAATCGGCTTCCGTCCGACCCGGCCAAGCGGCGAGGGATTCGGTCCGCACCTGCTCCCTGCTGTACTTTGGCTTGCGCGTCTTGGTCCTTCTAGCTTCGGCATCCGTCGCGACGAAGGCCAGAAGGACAAGTGCCAAGCCCAGACGCATCAATCCCCCGCTCTTTCCAGCGCACGACCTGCGCGGACCAGAGTGGCTTCGTGGAAGGCGGGAGCGATGAGCTGCAGACCCACTGGAAGGCCATCCACCGGCGACACGGGCACGACCATGCCGGGTAGTCCAGCCAGGTTCACGGCGATGGTGTCGATGTCGGATAGGTACATGGCCAATGGGTCCTCGAGTTTTTCGCCAAGCTTCCATGCCGTGGTGGGGGCGGTGGGAGCTGCCAGAAGATCACACTGCCGGAATGCGTCCTGGAATTCGCGGCGAATCAATTCGCGGATCCTCTGTGCCTTTGAATAATACGCGTCATAGTAACCGGAAGACAACACGAATGTTCCCAGAAGGATGCGTCGCTGCACTTCCTGACCGAACAATTCCGACCGGGTCCGCGAATACATCTCCAGGAGGGATTTGGTATCCAGGGCCCTTTCGGTGTAGCGGACGCCGTCGAAACGGCTCAAATTGGAGCTCGCTTCGGCCATGGCGATGATGTAGTAGGCGGAAACCGCGTACTTGGTGGAGGGCAGGCTCACCGGAACCACCGTGGCGCCGGCGTCGGAAAGCCGACGAACTCCGTTCTCCAGAGAAACCTTGACCTGCGGATCCAGGCCTTCACCCCAATATTCGGCGGGAATGCCAACCCGCAACCCCTTCACACCCTGTTCCAGTGCGGCGCTGAAATCCGGCACTTCCAACCGAGCGGAGGTGTTGTCCCGGTCGTCGGCTCCCGCGATCAAACCAAGGATTTCGGCGACATCGGACACGTTGGTGGCGAAGGGACCGATCTGGTCCAAGGAGGATGCGTAGGCGATCAGGCCGTAGCGGGAGACGCGGCCGTAGGTGGGCTTCAGGCCCACGACCCCGCAGAAACTGGCGGGCAGACGGATGGAACCGCCCGTGTCGGATCCCAACGAAACCGGAACCACCCCTTCGGCGACCGCCACGGCGGAGCCGCCCGAGGATCCCCCGGGGGTGCGGGTGGGGTCGGAGGGATTGCGAACCACGCCGAAGGCGTTGGATTCGCTGGTGGATCCCATCCCGAATTCGTCCATCGCGGTCTTGCCCACGACGATCGCTCCGGCGGCTTCCAGGCGTTCCACCGCGGTGGCGGAATAGGGAGGAACGAACGTGTCGAGGATCCGGGAGCCGCAGGTGGTCCGCAGGCCCTGGGTGCAGATATTGTCCTTGATGGCCACGGGAATGCCTGCCAGAGGTCCCAGCGGCTTGCCGGACCGACGATCGAGATCGACCTGTCGAGCGCGCTCCAGCGATCGAGTCTCCTCCACGGTGTTGAATGCCCCGTTGGACGATGCCTTGGCGGCGGCGATCGCCTTGGAGACCAGCGATTCGCTGGATTCACCTTGGGAAAGGCGTTCTCGGGTTCCGTGGAGGGAGGGGGTGGACATCGCGAATCTCCGAACGGTCCCTCAGCGGGACCATTTTTCCAGATAAAGGGAAAAAACCAAACCCGGGAGGCAGCCGATGTTGAGTTTCAGGGCCAATCCCAGCTTGATTTTCACGATAAACAAGTCGAGCACGAACTCGGAAGAGGGGGGCAGGCCAAATCCCGCGTCGATGGCACCGAACTTCCGAAGCAGCAGATAGACGACGTTCTCGCTTCCCAGCCCGAGCCATTCGCCCAGATAGGCGGTGCTGATGGCCAGGATTTCGCCGACGAAACCTCCGACCACCAGACCCAGGAGAACGAACACGACGGTTCTCCCGATGCGACGAGAACTGGGAAGCGTGGACTTCAACGGACCGCCTTGGGAGCCACGGTGGCGGCCGAGTCCTTCTTGGTCGCCGCCTTCGCGGGATGGCGAGGCAGGCTGGTGGCCGATTGGAACCGGATGGCATGGCCTTTCTCGGAGCCCAAACCAACGATGACCGGATCATTCTTCTTGCCTGTGGACTTGGAGGACTCCTTCTTCAAGGTGTCCTTCTTGGCCGGCGCGACCTTGGCAGTGTCCTTCTTGGGAATTTCAACCTTCACGGGCTTGGCGACCTTGGCGGTATCCTTCTTGGGGGCTTCGACCTTGGTGGCCTTGGTCGCCTTGGCGGCGGAGTCCGCACGGCGGATGGAGTCGGCGACGAACGCGGAGTCGTCGAACTTGGGCATCAGGGCGCCACCGGATTCGATGTTGCGGATCATCCAGTCGGCGTCGTCGGCCAGATCGCTCTTGGGGTACTTGGCGAGCATGACGCGGTACTCGGCCAGGGCGCGCTTTTCCACCTTGAGGTATTCGCTCAAGGTGAAGGCGATCATGAACTGGGCCTTGTAGGCTTCTCCGGAGTTGGGGAAGCGCTGCAGAACGGAGCGGTAGGCTTCCAGACTCTTGTTGTAGTACTGCTGTTCGCCGTAGAGCTGGCCGACCTGGAAAAGGGCCTGGGCGCGGAGGGAATCCGGGGCGGCGGCGTTGGTCTCCACCTCGCGGTAGAGTTCTTCCGCCTTGGCCAGGGAGCGTCGGTCGTGGTTGGCGCGGGCGGAATCGAAGGCCACCGACGGAGCGAGCTTGACTTCCGTTGGGGCGCCCGGCAGGATCCGCAATTGGAACTTCGCCTTGTGGACGGAATCGATGCGTTTGCGTCCGCGGGTTTCCAGATCGTTGCGCAGATCGGCGAAAAGGATCTTGCGGGCGGAGTCCACGGGAGTCAGGACGGAATCCGTCCAGAAACGGTCGATGCCCACCTTGTAGGCTTCGTCCAGCTCGTTGGCGCCCAGGAGAGCCAGCTTGGCGCCATCGCGGTTGATTCCATTGGACGAATCGACCGGCATCCGTCCCAGGCGAGGCAGCCAGGAAGACAGCGCGAGGTTGGCTTCGGCGTTGGTGAAGTAGTACATCTGCGCGTCGCGCGATCCACGGAATTCCTGGGCCCAGAAGACCTTGCGGTTGTCCTGGGTGGCGGACTGGAACGATTCGCGGGTGGACAATCCGGATTCGATGGCGAACCGGGAATTGACTTCCCAGTTGATCATGAAATCAAGCACGCGCTCGGGCGGGAATTGACGCTTGATGTTGGGTGGGATCTCTTCGGAAATGAAGTCGACGTCGCCACGGGTGAACAAGGCTCCCTTGTCCCAGGTGGCCAGAGCGGTGTTGGGGGAGGGAGTCCAGGGACGGGTGGATTCGTAGTGGCGCTGGACGTCCTTCTCCACACTGGCGAAGGGCTTGATGGTCCCGGAGTCACGGGATTCCATCCAGGCGGTCATGAACATGGTGTCGTTGTAGCGGAAGATCGGGGATGCCGACTTCACCTTGGTGACTTCCAGGGCCTGGAACAGCTCGGGAATCATGCCGACGCCGTAGGGAAGGGCGAATTGGCTCTTCACGCGGCCCAGCATGCCGGCGGGAGCGACCGGGGTGCCCACCGGGAATTGGGGTGCCAGAGCCTGGAAGGAGGCCTGATCCTTGACCTTGGACAGGGCCTTGGCCAATTTGAGGCTGTCGCGGGAGGCGAGCACCGCCAGCTTGTAGATGGTGCTGGTGGACCACGACTCGGGATTGGCCTTCCAATGGGCCAGAAGAGTGTCCTTGGGGGTGGGAGGACGTTCGGTCTTGATCAACTCGACCTTGTAGCGGGTCCGCAGGTCGGGTGTGAAGCTGCTCATCCGATGCTGGACCTGGGTCTGGATGATCATCTGCTCCACCTCGCTCCTCACGCTGTCCAGGGGGCGGGTGTGCGTGGAATCCTTGCGGAAGCTCGCGAGATTGGCCTTGTAGGCGCTGTCGATGTTGGCTCCGGCAAGCAGGATCGCGTAGGAAGCCCTGGCCCGCAGGGAATCCATCGGGAGGGACTTGATGGAATCGTTCTGCTTGGCGATCCAGGCGGAGATGGTCGAATCGGGGATGCCGTACTGCTTGCGCAGGTATTCACGGTTGACCATGTCCATCAGGATGCGCTTTTCGATGCTGGCCCAACGCTTGATCTTCGCCGTGTCGCCGGTCAGACTCAACGCTTCGGCCGCCTTGGCGTCGAGCTCGGTGCGGAGGTAGTCGTTGAAGGCGCGGACTTCGTCCTGCGGGGTTCCAGCAGGGGCGGAATTCGCCTTCCAGGCCGACCAACGCTCGGGGGTCAGCATGCCACCGTTCCAGGTGGCCAGGGCCTTGGGGGCTTCAGGTGCCTTCCCGGCGCATGAGGCCAGGATGGCGAGACCGGCGACGGACAGGATTCGATGAAGGCGCATTCAGTTCTCCCAGAGAAATCGACTGGAAAGAGGTTTGGTTCCTTGACGGAGATCGTCCAAGTTAGCAAAGACCCGCAAAGGAGGAAAGCGGATCCGTTCGAAGTCGTCGGGGTGCGAGGCGAAAAGCCTCAACCCAGCGAACCCAACGCGTCTTCGACCGTGTCGTGCAGTTCCAGCAAGGTGGTCGCACCGATGATTTCGATGATCTCGTAGACCGGTTCGGATACCTGGCAGAGCTGGAACGACCCGCCTTTTTCGCGGGTGACCCTGCTGAAGTGGAGGATCACACCCAGACCGGTGGAATTGACGTAGCGCAGATCCTTGCAATCGCAGACCAGATGACGAACTCCCGCATCGAGGAGAGCGGTGACCTCTTCCAGGGCCTGCTCGACCGCGGATGCGTCGAATTCACCGGAAAGGCGAAGGATCCTGGCGTCCGGATGTCCGGCGACGGTGAGGATCTTGAGTTCGAGAGCTTGTTGCATGTCGTAAAGGTAAAGCCGTTGTTCCGGTTTTTCAGCTGACCTTCATGACCAGGAGTGTCCGGTCGTCTGAAGGGAGGATGTTTTGGCGGAAACGATCGAGGTCGGACAGGATCCCTTCCAGGAGCTGTCCCGGTTCGCTTTGGTGGTGCCGTTCCAGGGATTCCTCCAACCGGGTGAGTCCCCAGGCGGATCCGCTCGGGTCGCGGCATTCGATCACGCCATCGGTGTACAGGAGGATCAGGTCGCCTTCGGAAAGCAGGAGTTTCCGTTCTTCGCGGGGGAGGAACCGGTCCCGCTGAAGCCCCAGGGCAAGTCCTCCGGTCTTGATCCGGTGGATCTTTCCGTCCAGGGAGGATCTCCAGAGGATGTGTTCGTGGCCGGCGCCCGACCAGGTCAGGATCCTGTCCCGGGAGCTCCACCGAAGCGCCAGGAAGGTCATGAAGGTGAGCGAGTCGAGCTGGGGGACGAGCTTCTCTTCCAGAGTGCGCAGAAGATGGGCGGGGTTCCCCTGGGGATCGGCGTCCACCAGGAGATGGATGGTGGTCCGCACGATGAGCATGATCATCCCGGCGGGCAGTCCCTTTCCCGAGACGTCGCCGATGACCATCGCCAGGCGGTCGTCCGGAAGGGGCAGGAGATCGTAGTAGTCTCCGCCCACCTCGCGGGCCGGGATCACCCTGGCCGCGACAGACATCCCCGGCATCCGCGGCATCTCGCGGGGCAGGAGCCCCATCTGGATCCGGGCGGCGATCTCGAATTCGCGAGCCAGCCGGGAATCCTCCATCAACTTGTGGTAGACGGCCTCGTAGTTGAGGCTGAATACCGCCTGCTGGGAAAGGAAATCCAGGATGTGGAGATCGCTTTCGCTGAATTCGTCGCGCGATGTGGGCGCTGAAAGCACCACCAGGCCCAGCGGCCTGCCCTGGCTGCGCAGGGGAGCCGCGGCGAGCTTGGGGGCCTTGAGCGCGGACAGGGCGTAGGCGACGGTCGGCTCCGAGGCGTGGAGGACCTTCGAGGTCATGGTGGCCGGGAGGTACGACACCAGAGCCTGGGCGCCCAGCGAGGCTTCCGTGGAATGGAGACACTCGCGCAGGCTTCCCGAGGCCACCACGCATTCCAGTTTCCGCGAGAGGGTTCCCACGCCGGCCACCGGGTTTTCGATGTAGATGAAGATGGCTCCTCCGACGGACCCCGTCGATTGCATGGCGAATCCGAGCAGGGCGTCCAGGCGGTCCACCGGAAGGGATTCGTCGTCGCGGGCCATGCGCGGACCGGTGGTCTGCGCGAGGAGATCCTGGATCGCCTTCGGTTGGAGCGCTTCCCGGGCGCGCAACAGGCGCATGCGGTTGTCCTGCCGGATGTGCGAGAGCGCTTGGGTCGCGGTCAGGAGGGTGACGATGACGGAAAACGGCATCCAAAGGAATTCCTGGACGAGGCTCGCCGCCATCAGACCGGAAGCGGCCACGCGCATCCACCGCACCCAGCGGACGGGTGCCGTGAGGATGGCGACGACCTCGAACGCGGCGAGGCTGGCCCATGCCGGCGACATCGCCAGGAAGGTGGGGATCTTTCCGTCCAGCATGGCGCTGAGGACGGTGGCGGGCAGGATCGTCGTGGCGAGGAAGCGGCGCAACTGGATCTTGGAGCCCCGGTTCCCCCATCCCGTGCGGCTGGATCCCTCGGAGAGCACCGCCAACAGGACGGTACCTCCCAGGAATCGCAGGAAGGGATGATGCTTCTGGAGCCCAGGCAACCAGGATCCACTCACCTGGGAGGCGACTTCCAGCGCCACCAGGAGGAACATGGTGGCCACCATGGTCCATCCCGGCCACCAGCGTCGTCCCCGATCGGACAGGGCCAGTCCCAAGAACGGCAGCGGCAGGAACCACAGGACGATGTTGAAGGTTTCCACCAGATCGAACGAGGGGTCCACCGCGACGTTCATGGCGTCTTCCCGGCGGGGTGGAGGCGGTATACGAAGGCGATCACCTCGGCAACCGCCTGGTACAATTCCGGCGGAACGGGATCTCCAAGACCCACCTTGCCCAACGAACAGGCCAAGGCCGCATCCTCGTGGACGGGGATGGCATGTTCCTTGGCCGTTTCCAGGATCCTGTCGGCCACGGCTCCCCAGCCACCAGCCACGACCTGAGGGGCGGCGTCCTGTTCACGACGGTAGCGCAGCGCCACAGCGATCTTCCGTTTCCACTGGGCAGCCTCTTTGGGCTGGTTGGTCATCGGCCCAAATAGTACTGCATCCCGGCCGCTCGGTCCAATGAGGCGGAGGGAACCGGTGGGCGCTCAGATGTTGGTGCTCTTCATGCGTTTGGCTCGCGGCAGGTCCGATGCCGAAAACGCCTGACCATGCCCGGGAACCAGGGTCCAGGCGGGGTCCATCCTGGACAGACGCTCGAGGGTGCGTTGCTGGGATGGCTCGTCGCCCCCCCAGAGGTCGGTCCGACCGGTGGCCGTCGAAAAACAACAGTCGCCGATCAGGCACAACCCGGCTTGTCTCACAAGGATTCCGCAATGCCCGGGGGAGTGGCCCGGCAGGTGGATGATTTCCACGTCTTCCTTGCCGAAGGTCACCCGATGGCCTTCCGAGAGGTATTCGTCCACTTCGGGCAGGTCCGGGGCGGGCATCCCCAGTTCCCCGCACAGTTCGGCCATGGCCTCCCAAAGGGGGATATCCTCCCGGTGCAGCGATACGCCGCTGGAGGTTTCGTCGCGCACCAGGGGAAGTGCCCCGATATTGTCCGGATGGGCGTGGGTGACCACGATGTTGCGGATGCAGACCCTTCGGGCCAGAGCGAGGTCGAGGATTTCCTCGGGTTCGCCACCGGGGTCCACCAGGATGCCCTCGTTGGTGCGATCGCACCAGATCAGGGCGGAATTGGTCCCCAAGGGGCCCGAAGGAAAGATCAGGTGTTCGAGGGCCATGGGACCATCCCCTGGGATAGATCGGCGATACCGGCCTCGGTTCCGTGGAGCCAGGTGGCCCAACGTCCCCTCATCCAGTCGCCGTTGTTGACGTACACGCCTTCCTCACCTTTGGTGAGCAGAGGGCGATGGCTGTGTCCGTGCACCACTCCAGCCAGGTTCCAGCGACGCATCCATCCGCGCGCGGCGGGCTCCATGGCCGCGGTATGGGGCGAGATCCCGTCGTCCAGCGCTCTGGAGCCACGGCCCACGCCCAGGGCCAGCGGAAAGGAAAGGTCGCAGGGAAGGACGTTCCAAGCGGCCTGGCAGAGGCGGGAGCGGAGGACGCGTCGTAGCAGACGGTCGAAACGTTCGGACGGGGTCGAAGCATCTCCGTGGAGGAAGAGCCAGTCGGCTCCGGCGGATCGGCCCAGGAAGCCGTCGGGGTGGACGACGGCTCCGCATCGCCGGGCGATGCCGCTTCCCAGCGCGAAATCGTGGTTTCCGGCCACCATCCGCACGCGGACACCCCGCTCCGAGGTGCGTCGGAACGCATCGAGGACATCGTCGAAGCCGCGGGGGAGGGCGTGACGCCATTCCCACCAGAACTCGAACACGTCACCTCCCAGGACCAGGTCGTCGACCTGGCCTGGAAGCATCTCGAGGAAACGCGCCAGATCCTGTCTGCGTGCGGATTCGTCCAGGCCCATTCCCAGGTGGAGGTCGGAAAGGAACACCGTCCGACCCATGGGGACGATGTCCGCCATCAAAGGAGCGATCCAGCTGGGGGCCCAGGCCTCCATCAGTTTCCGGGATGGTAGTTGGGCGCTTCCTTGGTGATCTGCACGTCGTGGGGATGGCTTTCCTTGAGGCCGGCCCCGGTGATGCGGATGAAGTTGGCCTTCTTGTGCAGATCCGCGACCGAAACGGCGCCGCAGTAGTGCATGGTGGCGCGCAGTCCGCCCATGAGCTGGAACACGGTGTCCTTGACCGGTCCGCGGTAGGGAACCTGTCCTTCGATGCCTTCGGGGACGAGCTTCTTGGAGTCGGTGACGTTGCCCTGGAAGTAGCGGTCCTTGGAGCCGTGCTGCATGGCCCCCAGCGATCCCATGCCGCGGTAGGCCTTGTAGGAACGGCCCTCGAAGAGCACGATCTCGCCGGGGCTCTCGTCGGTTCCCGCGAAGAGCGATCCAAGCATGACCGCCGTGGCTCCGGCTGCCAACGCCTTGGACATGTCGCCGCTGTACTTGATGCCGCCGTCGGCGATCAGGCCCACGCCCGCCTTCTTGGCGGCGGGAGCGCACGAGAGGATGGCCGAAAGCTGGGGGTATCCCACACCGGCCACCACGCGGGTGGTGCAGATGGAGCCCGGGCCCACGCCCACCTTCACCACGTCGGCACCGGACTTGGCCAAAGCGGTCACCGCTTCGGGAGTGACGACGTTGCCGGCGACGATCGCCACCGACGGGAATCTCTTCTTGAGCGTCTTGACCATGTCCAGGACGCCTTTGGAGTGGCCGTGGGCGGTGTCCACCGTGAGGAGGTCCACGCCGGCTTCGGCGAGCGCTTCGATCCGTTCCAACGCGTCGGGTCCCACGCTGGTGGCGGCACCCACCCGCAGGCGTCCCTTGTCGTCCAGAAGCGACTGCGGAAAGTCGGCCCGCTTGTTGATGTCCGTGAAGGTGATCAGTCCCTTGAGGACGCCCTTCTTGTCCACCAGAGGAAGCTTCTCGATGCGATGGGCGTGCATGAGCTCGCGCGCCTTCTCCAGATGGATTCCCGGAGTGCCGGTGACCAGGTTCTGGGAGGTCATCAAGTCGCGGACCAGCCCACCCTGGTGGCGGGACAGACGCAGGTCGCGATTGGTCAGGATCCCCACCAGATGACCGCCCTTGTCGCAGACCGGGAATCCGGACACCTTGCGGGTGGCCATGAAGGAGAAGGCCTTTTCCACCGGATCGTCCGGGGCGAGGGTGATGGGGTGGTCGACCACCCCCGATTGCCACCGCTTCACCCGGCCGACTTCGGTAGCCTGCATTTCGGTGGAGAGGTTCTTGTGGATCACGCCCAGCCCGCCTTGGCAGGCCAGGGCTATGGCCAGTTCCGACGTGGTGACGGTGTCCATGGGAGCCGACAGCACCGGGATGTTCAGTTTGAACCCCGGAAACAGTTCGGTTTCCGTCGAGGTGAACGCCGGGAGGACTTCGCTGTAGTTGGGTACCAGCAGAACGTCGTCGAAGGTGAGTGCTTCAGGGATGTTCAAGGAATCCTCCAGTAGGTGCGTTCCTGTGGATCCGTGGGGAGACGGACCGAAGTGGCGCGGCGGGGCCGCAGAGCTCCCGGTGTCCTTCTCGGATCCAATTGTCCGATTCGGATGATCGCCGGAATCATGGTGCGCGCAAATTTACATTCCATTTTCCGGGATGGTATACTCCGGGCATGATGTTTTCCACCAAAGCCCTGAGACCCGGGATGGTGACCCAGGATCCGGTGCTGGACGCCAAGGGGATGGTGCTTCTTCCCGCAGGTGTTCCCCTGCAGGAATCCCACATCCAGCAGTTTCTCCAGCGCGGGGTGTCCGCGATTTCCGTGGAAAGCAACGAAACCGAAGAGGAACGGGCCGAACGGCAGGTCAGGGAACGCGAGCGGATCGTGGATCTGTTCGGGGAGACGGGAGCCTCCGCGGAACTGGAGCAGCTGCGGCGACTCCTCTGGGAGCGGACCGATGCCGATTGAATCCCTCACGGCCAGTTCCCTTGCCCAGCAGGTCAAGAGCATTCCCACCCTGCCCACGGTGCTCACCGAGTTGTCGCGGCGCATGGAGGATCCCAAGACCTCTTCCGACGATCTGGCCATGATCATCCAGCAGGACCAGGCGATCTCCAGCAAGGTGCTCAAGCTGGTGAACAGCCCGTTCTACGGCTATTCCGGACGCATCCACACGATCAACCAGGGGATCGTGATCCTGGGGTTCAACGCGATCAAGAATCTGGTGCTGTCCACCAGCGTGCTGGAGGCGTTCAAGGGCACCGCTTCCAGCGAAGCCTTCCGGATGGATCTCCTGTGGATCCATTCCGCATCGGTGGCAGGTCTCGCGAAGCTTCTGGCCGAACGATCCGGGACGGCCGATCCCGAGGAGGCCTTCGTTTCCGGACTTCTCCACGACATCGGCAAGGTGCTCCTGTGGATTTCCGAGCCCCGGCTGTTCGCGGGCTGCCTCCAGGCGTCGGCGGCCAAGCGCATGCCGCTTTCCGAGGTGGAACGGCAGGTGGTGGGGTTCGACGACAGCGAACTGGCCGCGGTCCTCGCCGAGAAGTGGAAGTTTCCCAATTCCCTGCGGGAAAGCATCCGCTGCCGACCCTCGCCGGAGAACGCCGGAGCCATGGCGCCGCTGGCCTCGGCCGTCCATTGCGCCAACACGCTGTGCACGGCCCTGGGGGCGGCTTCGGTTCCCAAGCCGGTGCTCACCGCGCCCACCACCACCGCATGGGAGCTGATGGGTCTCCACCACGACGATCGACTGCGCGGCGTGCTGCACGAGGCACCCCTCCGCATCGAGGCCGCCCGCGCGTTCGTCACTTCCTGACGGATGTGTCCGCGCGTGCGAGCTGGAACGCGTTCCAGAGATTGTGCCACAGCACGTACGAAGCCGGTCCCAACGCCGCCAGCGGCCCGAACGATGCCAATCCCAGCCAAAGGGTGAGCATGGTGTTCTTCTGACCCAGGCTTTGACCCGCCTCCAGCGCTCGTTCCTTGCCGCCGATCCGGCGTCCCACCAGGAAATGCGCGGCACACAGGAGTCCGGTGCCGACCACGATCCCCACGAACACCGTGGGCGGATTGTGCGATCCGGACAGGAAGGCGACGGTCTTCGCCGACGCCAGGCAGAGCGCCGCGACCCACAAGGGGAAGATGGCCTTCGATGTCGCGGGGGACAGGCGCTTGGCCCAACCCGCACGGTGGCAGGCCGCCGCCATTGCCAGGGGGAGTCCCACGATGGCGATGTTTTCCAGCAGGAACCTTGCCGCGCCATCCGGCAGGGGTGCGCCCATCCAGAGCAGGACCAGGGGGATCCCGATCATGGCGAGGAGGTTCGAGCCCAGGAAGGCGACCGTGACGTATCCGGGCTTTCCGCCCAGCAGGCGGGTGATGGTGGGGGCGGCGGTGGCCGTGGGAGTGGCTCCCACCAGGAATCCGGCGATGGCCGCCTGGGGCCCCAAGGGGCGCAGGAGCAGCCAGCCCGCCAACGGGAAGATCGACCACGCGGCCAGGAGACGGAGGTGGGAGCGTTCCGGAGCCAAGGCGGACAACGGCATGGACAAGAATCCCGACCACAGCATGAACACCAGGATCCACCGGATCAAAAACGAGAACGCGGAAAGGGAGGGGAGCAATCCTCCCAGGACCAGGGCCATGATCATCGCCAGGGATCGACCCATCAGGATCGGTTCCGCCGCATCAGGTCAGACCCCGGAGCTCCCGGATCTTGGCGACGGGATCGGTGGTGGTGCCAACGCCCTCGCCGATCAGGATCGCGTCCACGCCGGCTTCCTCCAGTCTCGCGCACTGGTCGCGGTGGCTGATGCCGCTTTCCGAGATCACCACGGTCCCTTCTGGAACGTCCGCCAGAAGATCGAAGGTGGTGTCCAGCGAGACTTCGAACGTGTCCAGGTTCCGGTTGTTGATGCCCAGGATGGGGGCGTTGGCGGCCAGGGCCGGATCCAGTTCCGTCCAGGAGTGGATCTCGATGATCGCGTCCAATCCCATGTTCGCGGCTTCCCCGGCCAGCTCCTTCAGCCGGGCGTCGGAAAGGAGCGCCGCGATGAGCAGGACGGCCGACGCACCCAGGCAGCGGGCCTCCAGGATCTGGTAGCGTTCCAGGGTGAAGTCCTTGCGCAGGACGGGAAGCGGGATGGAACCCGAGACCGACCGCAGATGGGCGTCGTCGCCCAGGAAGAATTCCGTCTCGGTGAGCACCGAGATGCCCGACGCGCCGCCCGCCAGGTACTTGCGGGCGAGCTTCAGGGGGTCGTAGTCCTCGATCATCACCCCTTTGGAGGGGGATGCCTTCTTGCATTCGGCCAGGACGTTGATGGGAGCTCCGCTCCGGCGCTTTAGGTTCTCGCGCAGGGTGTGGCCGGACAGCGGCGTCAAGAGGGCCATCTTCTCGAGTTCGTCCTCGGGGAGGGTGCGCTTGCGCGATTCCAGCTGGATGCGTTTGGCGGCGGCGATCTTCTGCAGGATTCCGCTCACGGGCGCAATTCCTTGGACAGGGCGATGAGCGATTCCAGGGTGCGGGCGGCGGCGCCGGAGTCGAGCGATCGGATCGCGAGCTCCGCTCCGTCGCGGAAGGATGGCGCCTTGCCGGCCACGTACAGGGCGGCGGCGGCGTTGAACACCACGATGTCCCGCTTTGGCCCCTTCTCGCCAGACAGGATCCGTCGCAGGATGGCCGCGTTCTCCTCGGGGCCTCCGCCCTTGAGGTCGGAATCCGACGCCTGAGCGATCCCCAGGTCGGCGGGAGCGACGTCGAACTCGCGGATGTCCTTTCCGTTCCACTCCACGACGTGCGTGGGACCGGTGGTGGTGAGCTCGTCCAGGCCGTCGGAACCGTGCACCACCCAGGCCTTCTCGGTGCCCAGGATGGCCAGGGCTTCGGCGAGCGGACGGCACCAGCGCTTGGCGTACACTCCGATCACCAGCCGCTTGGTCCCCGCCGGATTGGTCATGGGGCCCAGCAGGTTGAACACCGTGCGCACCGCCATCTCGCGGCGCGCCGGGCCCACGTGCTTCATGGCCGGATGGAACGATTGGGCGAAGAGGAATCCCACGCCGGTCTTCTCGACGCACTGCGCGACCTGCTCCGGGGAGAGGTCCAGGGCCAGACCCAGGGTCTGCAGGACGTCGGCGGCGCCCGAACGGCTGGAGACGCCGCGATTGCCGTGCTTGGCCACCGCGCCGCCCGCGCCGGCCACCACGAACGCGGTGGTGGTCGAGATGTTGAAGGTCCCGGCGTGGTCGCCGCCGGTCCCCACGATGTCGACGACAGGAACCGTCATCGGGCAGGGGATGGCGTTCTCTCGCATCGCGCGCACGAACCCGGCGATCTCGTCCACCGTCTCGCCCTTCATGCGCAACGCCACCAGGAATCCGCCGATCTGGGCCTGGGTGGCCTCGCCGCGCATGATGACTCCTGCGATGTCGGCGGCCTGGTCCTGGGTGAGGTCCTGGTTCTCGATCACGGTGTTGAGTGCGTCTTGGAGGGTCATCTCACAATCCCTTCGCGGAGAGGAAATTGGACAGGATCTGTTTGCCGTGCGAGGTCCGGATGCTTTCCGGATGGAACTGCACGCCGTAGACGGGTCGCGAAACGTGCTCCATCCCCATGATCAGGCCGTCGGAAGTCCAGGCCGTGACCCGAAGGCACGGAGGGAGGTCTTCGCGGCGCACGATCAGGGAATGGTAGCGGGTGGCTTCGAAGGGATCGGGCAGGTCCTTGAACAGGAGGGACCGGTCGTGGTGGATCTCCGAGACCTTCCCGTGCATGGGGATCGGCGAACGCTCCACCACTGCGCCCATGGCCTGTCCGATGGCCTGGTGGCCCAGGCACACGCCAAGAAGAGGGATGGAGGAGGGGCACCGCTCGATGAGTTCCACGGAGATGCCTGCCTCCGACGGACTGCACGGGCCCGGGCTCACCACGATGTGGGAGGGGCCCATTGACAGGATTTGTTGCGCCGTGCAGGCGTCGTTGCGCACCACCTCGATGGAGTCCCTGCCGGAGAGCAGCTCTCCCAGGTACTGGACCAGGTTGAAGGTGAAGCTGTCGTAGTTGTCGAGCACCAGGATCATTGTTCCTCCGCGATGGAGCCGTCGATGGCGCCGAGTTCGCCGTGCGCGCGATGCGCCGCGCGGATGGCCTGGACGACCGCCGATGCCTTGTGGAGAGTCTCGTCGAATTCCGCGGCCGGGTCGGAGTCGTGGACGATCCCGGCCCCTGCCTGGACATGGGCCAATCCGTCGCGGACCACCACGGTGCGGATCACGATGCAGCTGTCCATGTTGCCGGCCAGGTCGAAATAGCAAACCGCGCCGCCGTAGAGCCCGCGACGGGTGGGTTCCAGTTCGTCGATGATTTCCATGGCGCGGATCTTGGGAGCGCCCGACAAGGTGCCCGCGGGAAAGCCGGAGACCAACGCGTCCAGCGCGTCGCGGCCTTCCTTGAGCTTGCCGGTCACGGAGCTCACGATGTGCATGACGTGGCTGTAGCGCTCCACCACGAACAGGTCCTTGGGAACCACCGATCCGTACTCGCTCACCCGCCCGACGTCGTTGCGTCCCAGGTCCACGAGCATGAGGTGCTCGGCCAGTTCCTTGGGATCGGCCATGAGTTCCTTTTCCAGTTCCAGGTCGCGTTGCGGAGTCCTGCCGCGGGGACGGGTTCCGGCGATCGGACGGACCTTGATCTCGCCGTCGTTGACGCGCACCAGGAGTTCCGGACTCGCGCCGGCGACCTCCGTGTCCCCGAACTTGAGGTAGAACATGTAGGGGCTGGGATTGATTCCCCGCAGCATCCGGTAGATGTCCAGCGCCGAACAACCCGGGTTGCACGTGAGCCGTTGGGAGAGCACGATCTGGAATGCGTCGCCGGAGCGGATGTACTCCTTGCAACGTTCCACCGCGCCAAGGAAGTCCTCGCGGGTGAAGTTGGAGCGCACCGAGGAGGGCTCCGAGACCACGTCCAGCCTGGTGGAGCGCAGGGGAGCGTCCAGCTGGGCCTCCAACTGCGTGATCCTTCCCAACGCCTTTTCCAGGGCGACACCGGAGGAGTCCGTGCGAAGGTCGGCGAAGCTCCAGACCAGGATCCGGTGACGGCGGTTGTCGAACACTACGCCGGCGTCGTAGAACCCGAAATGGAGATCGTCCATGCCCAGGTCGTCGGTGCAGGTGTCGGGAAGCCGTTCCACCAGGCGGATGCTGTCGTAGGCGGCGAATCCCACCGCCGCGGAAAGCGAGGGCAGTCCCTCCGGCTGATGCACCCGGAAGGTGGCCATCAGCGATCGCAGTTGCCCCATGGGATCGCCGGTCCCTTCGGTGGTGGTCTTGGCCGCCACGCTCCAACGATCGCCGCGGCTCTTGAAGACCACCGAGGGGTCGCGGCCCAGGAAGGAGTATCTGGCGACGGTTTCGCCTCCTTCCACCGATTCCAGCAGAAACGAGTGCTCCGGAGTGGTCTGGGCGGTCAGCTTCAGATAGGCGGAGACCGGGGTCTCGGTGTCGGCGAGACGTTCGGTCCAGACGGGGACCAGGTTGAAGCCCTGTTCAACCAGGGCGTCGAGCTGCTTGGTGGTCGGAATCATCGGTTCTCCCTCGTGGTGCAAAAATGCACCCTGCGGGGAGTGGTTCCAATCTCCCGGCCCCAGATTCCCGCGATGGAGCTTGCGCACCCCCCATCCGCACATCCCCGGAAATCCGCTCCTGGCCGCCGCGGACGCAGCGAGATCAGACTTGTTGGATCTGGGAGGGCAATTGGCGACTGGCGTGGAAAATGGCCAGTCCCAGTCGCAGGCGGGATTCGATGAGGGGTTGCAACGAGGACCGGGGATCCTCCCCTTCGTTCAGGAGGTTGTCCAGGAGGAAGAACCACGCCTGGGATTCCCGCAGGAACTCGAAGATGCGGCGATCGATGTCGTCTGGAGAGGATTCCGGCCATTCCAGGGTCCGGTGGCGGAGGACTTCTCCCGCGTGGTGGAGGGCCTCGCCCAGAAGCTTCAGGATTTCCGGACGCTGGGGGTGGTTGTGGCGGAGCCAACCCGGCTTGCCGGAGCCCGGCTTCTGTACCGCGGAGAAGAACATCCGCAGCTGGTGGTCCCGTCGGGTCCTGTGGTAGGGCAGTGGCGATGTTCCCGGAGCATTCATGATCCATCGTCCTTTGCGGAAAGCCAGAGCATCAGGATGTCCACCACCTCGCGGCCGCGCACGTGTTCGGGTGGGGGTGGCTCGAACCGGAAATGGAAATCGCCGATCTCCAGGGAGAGCAGCTTGAACAAGGCGGGGAGATCCCGTTCCCGACGGAATTCGGCATCGGTGACCAGTCCCTGCACCAGACGGATGGTTCCGGTCCGGCGTCCCGAGGATATGGTGAGGGTTCCCGATTGCCCGCCCTGGGCCAAAAACTGCAGAAGGTCCGCCAGGGCCATGTGCTGCAAGGCACCGTCGAGATCCTTCTTTGAGGTTTCCGGAGCCGGTTTGCGGGCCGAACGGGGCGGAGCCGTCGCAGGGCGCTTCTTGGGCAGCCGCAGGAGGGCCAGCGCGGGAATGCCCACCACCAGCAGGGCGATTCCGATGGAGATGGCCAGGACCGTCGCGTTCACGAGCCGGTCCCCATCCGCATGACGTGGAGCACTCCGGGGACGCCGCGCAGGGATGCCATGCAGTTTTCCAGCTGAGAAAGGTTGTGGACGGCGACGCGGAACCGGTCGCGGACGGAATCCCCCACGGTGGAGATGTCCGCACGGAGCACATTGGCCTTGGATGTGGACAGCGCTCCGGTGAGATCGCGCAGGAGGTTCGTCCTGTCCCTGGCGGTGACCTCCAGGGACACTTCCCAATCGAACTTTTCCGCTTCTTCGTCCCAGCAGACCTCCACCTCGCGGCCTTCGCGGGCGATCATGCGCTTGCCCTGGGGGCAGTGGGAGGAATGGAGGCTGATGCCCCGTCCTTGTGTGATGTACCCGCGGACTTCCTCGCCCGGAACCGGCTGGCAGCATCCGGCGCGATGGTGGAGGATCCCGTTGTGGCCACCTACCAGGATGGCATGGATCCGCGCCGGGGCGGCGCTCTTGCGGCGCAGCACGCGCGCGAACATGCCCGCCTTGGTCGGCGCCGTCGGAATGGCCGGGAGCACCCCCGCCAGTTGCTGGGTGGTGAAATCGCCCCGTCCCAGCCTCGCGTGGAAGTCGACGATGTCGTCGCTGCCGGACTTGTCCAGGAGCAGCGAGAGCAGTTCCGGGCTCAAGGTCTGGATCTGGCGGCGGGCCAGTTCGCGGGCCATGATCTCGCGACCCAGGATGCGGTCGGCCTCGACCTCGGTCTGCTTGAGGTAGCGACGGATGCCCGTGCGCGCCTTGGATGTCTTGACGAACCGCAACCAGTCGCGGGTGGGATGTGCGGATTCCGTCCGGATGATTTCCACCGTCTGCCCCGATTGCAGGGGCAGATGCAGCTGGGTCATGGAGCCGTCCACCTTGGCGCCGGCGCAGTGGAGACCCACGCCGGTGTGGATCTCGAAGGCGTAGTCCACCGCGGTGGCTCCCTTGGGGAGCTGGACCACGTCGCCGCGCGGGGTGTACACGAAGATCTCCTGCGTGGCCAGATCGCCGCGGACCATCTCCATGAACTCGGGCGCGTCGCGGGTCTCCTGCTGCAGTTGCAGGATCTGCTCCAGCCATCGGTTCTCCGACAGGATCTTCTCGCCCTTGCCCACCTTCTGCTTGTAGGCCCAGTGGGCGGCGATGCCGTCGTTGGCGATGCGGTCCATCTCGTGGGTGCGGATCTGCACCTCCACGCCCTTGCCTTCCGGCCCCATGACGGTGGTGTGCAGGGACTGGTAGAGGTTGGACTTGGGAACGGCGATGTAGTCCTTGAAACGCCCGGCGATGGGCGCCCACAGCCCGTGGACGTAGCCCAGGGCCTCGTAGCATTGCGAGATGTCGCTCACCAGCACCCGCACCGCGTTGAGGTCGTGGATGTTGTCGATTTCCGTCACGCCCTTCTCGCGCATCTTGCGCCAGATGCTGTAGAGGTGCTTGGGGCGTCCCGAGACGTCCGCGACAAGCTCGGCCTGCCGGAACCGCGTCTCGAGGGGCTCCACCACCGAGCGGATGTACTGCTCGCGTTCGGCGCGCTTCTCGGCGATCTTCTCCACCAGCTTCTGGTATTCGTCCGGGTGGAGATGCTTGAAGGAGAGGTCCTCGAGTTCCCATTTCACCCGCGCCAAGCCGAACCGATGCGCCAGCGGAGCGAACACCTCCAGGGTTTCGGAGGCGATGATCTTGCGCTTGTCGGCGGCCATGTACCGGAGGGTGCGCAGGTTGTGCAGGCGGTCGGCGAACTTGATCAGGATGACCCTGGGATCGCGGGCCATGGACACCAGCATCTTGCGGTAGGTCTCCGCTTGGCGCTGCTCGCGGGTCTGGGAAGGCAGGAGGGCCATCTTGGTGACGCCCTCCACCAGGAACGCCACCTCGCGTCCGAACCGGGCCTCGATCTGCGAAATGGGGATCTCGGTGTCCTCCACCACGTCGTGCAGGAGCCCGGCGATGATGGTGGGAGCGTCCATTTCGTTTTCCGCGAGGATCCTGGCCACCTCGAAGGGGTGGTCGGCGTAGGGGACCCCGGATTTGCGACGCTGTCCTTCGTGGGCGGTCGCGGCGTATTCCAGCGCGACATTGATCGCGTCGGCGTCGAGATCGCGTCGATTCTCCCGGATCCAATCCACCAGTCCCGGCGTGTCCGTCACGGAGGAGCGATTTCCCCGTCGAACACTTCCTCCCAACCTTCCAGCATGCGCGAACGGGAGGGGTGTTGGAGCTTCTGGAGAGCCTTGGACTCGATCTGGCGCACGCGCTCGCGGCTGATCCCGAACCGTTCGCCGATCTCCTTGAGAGTGCTGGCCTGGCCGTCGTCCAACCCGAAGCGCAGCCGGATGATCTGGCGTTCCTTCTCTTCCAGGCCGTCCAGCACGGTGTCGATCTGCTCGCGCAGGAGACGGGTCTGCACCGCCTGCCAGGGGGCCTCGACGGTCTTGTCCTCGATGAAGTCCCCGATGCGGCTGGACTGGTCGGCGCTGGTCCACGAGTCCAGGCTCACCGGATCCTGGGAGGATTCCAGGGCGATGTTCACCTTCTCGATGTCCACGCCCGCCGCCACGCTGATCTCCTCGGGGGTGGGCTGCAGACCGGTCTTGGATTGGAGCTCGCGGGCCACGCGCAGGATGCGGCGGATGCTGTCGAGCATGTTCGCGGGAATGCGGATGATCTTGCCCTTGTCGGCGATGGCGCGCGTGATGCTCTGCTTGATCCACCAGGTCGCGTAGGTGCTGAACTTGTAGCCCTTGGTGTAATCGAAGTTCTCCACGGCGCGGATCAGGCCCTGGTTGCCCTCCTGGATCAGGTCGATCAGTTCCATGCCCTTCTGGTTGTAGCGCTTGGCGATGGACACCACCAGCCGCACGTTGGCTTCCACGAGGTCTTCCTTGGCGCTGTCCCGGACGCCTTCCCACTGCCGCACCGTGAGGAGATCCTCGCGGGCGCGTTCGTCGTCTTCCACCAGGGTCTTCCAGAGACGGGTGAGTCGATCGATCTGGCGCGCGGACAGCCCCACGGCCAGCGCGGTCTCGCGGGCGGTCTCGGAAACCTTGCGGGGGGAGGCGGAAATGGCCTGGCGCAACTGTTCGAGTTGGGAGAGGATGCGGACCTTCTCCTTGTCGTAGGTGCGGGTTTCCGTCCACGCGTCGTTGTCGATCTGGCAGATCTCCTCGATGCGGATCTCCTCGCGTTCCACCTGTTCGCAAAGGTTCACCACCTCGCGGACGATGCGCATGTCGTGGAACAGGATCCGCAGGATCCGCTGCTGGACCTGGTCGATGCGCCGGGCGATGTCGACTTCCTCCTCGCGCGAAAGGAGCGCCACCCTGCCCACCGAATTGAGGTAGACCCAGGTGGGATCCCAGAAGCGTCCCTGACCGCCGCCGCCCTGGCGGCGCGATTCCATGCTGTGGCGCACGCCCACCGAGCCCTGGGTGATGTTCACGCCGCGGCGGCGGAAGAGTTCGGCCAGAAGCTGGGATTGACCTTCCTCGGTGCAGACGGCGCTGATCTGGTTCTGCGCCAGGAAGCCCTGGACGCGAGCGGTCTTCTCGAGGCGCCGGACGATCTTCGGATCGGGAGTGTTCACGGTTCCATCCTGGGGGAGAGAAGGTGCTGTTCCCGAGCGAGCAGCTCGGAAAATTCGGAGAGGGGGCGATCGGTTCCGGTGGAGATCTTCGCCTGCGCGGTTAGGATCCGACGCCGCTTGCGCATGCGTCGGGCTTCCAGGTCGCGTTGGAAGTCGTCCAGCCAGGATCGGGCTTCGAGTTCGTCTTGTCTCACTTCGAACAATTGAAAGAGTTCGGCGACGAATCCGGCAAGGGATGATTCGAGATTGGCGACGAAGGAACGGGGTTCCAGGGGCGCGTCCGTGAGTTCGCACGAAGCCAGGATCAAATCCCAAAGCTCCCGGCACCGGTCCTCGACCAGGTCGGAGGGATGTACGGTGTCGCGGATGTCCAGGGCCAAGGTGGGATGGGAAAGGATCACGTGCAGAAACTGCGCCTCCACTCGACGGATTCCGGACAGTATCTCCTTTTTCCCGGCTGGATGCACGGGAAATGTCGAGGGGGTGGGATTCCCGTTTCTGGCGGGGATGCTTCGGATGGGTTCTGGTTTGGTGGACGGCTTGCGGAGATCGTGGTCGCCCACGCCGAGGATTTCCAGATGCGGGTGGGCCTCCCGGATGCACTGGTCGCGCAGGTCGTCCTCCGGGATGGCCGCCAGGAGGGCGCGGACCCTGCGAAGGAATTCGGATTTGTCCCCCGGAGACGGGTGGGGGGTGGTGGCGCGGAATCCGGCCATCAGGAAGTGCACCCAGTGGCGGGCGGCAGCGATGCAGTCGCGCAGTCCCTCCGGACCTTCCGCCTTCACGAGTTCGTCCGGATCCTTCGCCTTCTGGGCGAGGTCGGCGATCCTGGCCTCCAGTCCTTCCGAGAGCAGGACGGGAAGGGAACGTTCCGCGGCGGCCAGACCGGCCCGGTCCCCATCGAAGAAGCACACCACCCGCTTGCCGTGGCGGGCGAGGAGACGCGCCTGCTCGCGGGTGAACGCGGTTCCCGACACGGCCACCACGTTGCGGATGCCGTTGCGCCACAGCGCCATCCAATCCATGTAGCCTTCCACCACCACGACCTCGCCCGTCTTGGCGATGTCGGCGCGGGCGTGCCCCAGTCCGAACAGGAATTGGCTCTTGCGGTAGAAGTCGGTTTCCGGTGAATTGAGATACTTGGGAATGTCCTTGCGACCCTTGCGCAGGTTCCGGCCGGCGAATCCCACCACCCGTCGCGACATGTCCTGGAGGGGGAAGATCAGCCGGAGACGGAATCGCTCCCGCCATTGGCCGTTCTCGCCCCGCACGGCCAGTCCCGCGCCCTCCAGGCTTTCCAGCGAGTGCCCGGCACGCCTTGCCGCATCCAGCAGACCTCCCTCCGGAGCCAGTCCCAGGTGGAAGTCGGTGATCTCCCCGTCGGTGAGTCCACGGCGATGCGCGTAGGAAAGGACTTCCGGCGATTCCAGGAGGTTGTGGTGGAACCAATCCTGCGCGAAGTCCAAGGCGGAACGGGCGGCTCCGTGCCGGATGGCGACCTGGGGGTCTTCGGTGGTCCGTTCCGGCAGGGTCACTCCGGTTTCCCGCGCCAGAAGCTCCAGGGCTTCCCGGAAACCCATGTGCTCGATTTCCATCACGAACTTGAACACATCCCCACCGGCCCCGCACACGAAGCACTTGTAGATTCCAAGCTGGGTGTTGACGTGCATGGATGGGTCGTGGTCGTCGTGGAACGGGCAACGTCCCACGTAGTAGGTACCCTTGCGCTTGAGGGCCACGCGCCTGCCGACGATGGAGACAAGATCGGCTTTGGACCGAACTTCCTCCTTGGCTTGCTCCATCGAAACCATCACTCGGAAAGATATGCCCTCCCTCCGCTCGAAGTCCAAACCGGAGGGCATCTTTGGGAAATAATCCAACGCGAGGGGAGAACGACAGTGGCGGGGATGCGTGCAACGGATCGGGACGCGCGTTTGGGGGACCCCCCCGCGCACCTTCCCGGTCCCGTGGGGGGGCTGGACGAAGCCGGTCGCGGGCCGCTGGCCGGGGCGGTGGTGGCTGCCGTGGTGGTGGCCCCGGTGGGGTTTCGACTCAAGGGTCTGGACGATTCCAAGAAGCTTTCGGAACGGCGGCGCCTGGAACTGGCCGACGCGATCCGCTCCTCCAAACAGCTTCGTTGGGCGGTGGGGGAGGCCAGTCCCGCGGAGATCGATGCCATCAACATCCTCCAGGCGACCTATCTGGCCATGCGCCGGGCCTTGGAGCAGTTGGACGAACCTCCCACCTCCATCGTGGTGGATGGCAACCGGAAGCTCCCCGGCTGGACGGGCCCCCAGGAAGCGGTGATCGGAGGCGATGGTGCGATCGTTTCCATCGCCGCCGCGAGCATCCTGGCCAAAACCGTCCGCGATGCCCAGTTGGTGGCTTTGGATGAGCGATACCCCCAGTATGGCTTCCGGATCCACAAGGGATACCCCGTTCCTGCGCATCTTGCTGCCCTGGCGCAATGGGGGCCGTGCCCGGAGCATCGCACGTCCTTCGCTCCGGTACGGAGACTCCTCGAAGAAACCTCCCTGGAACTGGAGGTGCGGTGAACGGATGGGGCAGGATGGTCCAGGGAGTGCTGGATCTGTTCGCTCGGGAGGATCGCCCGCCTCCGGAGTCCTCGGTGCCCGAACCTCCAGCGAAGACCCAGACCGCCGGCCAAGGGCAGGTGGTCCGGGAAGTCGCCTCTCGGAAAAAGCGCGGTTGGAGTCTGGTTCGCAGGAATGGGGGGTGGGTCTGCCTGGTTCCTCCCTCGTTGTACCATGCCCCTCTGGACATCCAGGAGCAGTTGGACCAGTGGATCCGAGCGGCCCTCCATCCCTCTCCGGGATCTCGCCTGCGCAAGCAGCAAAGCCAGCGGGCGATCTTCGCATGGATGGAGCCTCGCTTGGAAGAGAAGGTTCCCGAAGAACGCGCGGCGGGAATCGCCTGGGACCTCAGGCCGCTGTTTGACCAGCTCAACCAGGAGTACTTCCAGGGACGTCTGGAGGCCGTGGTGCGCTGGTCCCCCAAGTGGGGTGGGCTTTCCACCCATCAATCCCTGAAGATCTCGCAGGGAATTGTCCACTTGATCACCATCGCTCGGGCCTACGATGCGGCGGATGTCCCGCGGTACGCGGTGGAAGGGGTTCTGTTCCACGAGATGTGCCATATCGCCCATCCGCCCCGGCGGGGTGGTGGCCACAAACGCGTCATCCACCACAAGGAATTCCGCGAGGCCGAACAGCGGTATGCGCAATGGGGTCGATGGAGGGAGTGGGAGAGGCGGCATCTTCGCAGGAAGGTCAAAAGAGGTCACATCTTGATGACTGGTCATGTATGAATGATCTTTATGGATATGCAAATTGGTGTCGGTGAATTCAAAGCACGATGCTTGGCGATTCTGGAAGAATTGCATCAGAATGGAGGTCAGGTGTTTCTGACCAAGCGGGGGCGTGCCATCGCGTGCATTTCTCCCATCATGGAAGGGCAAGAGCCGGATCAGCCGTTGGAGGGGGTGCAGATGCGCCCGGATTGGCGATGAGCTTGATCCTTGTGGATACCCCCTTGTTCGTGGCCTGGATGGCCCGGGATTCCCGCGTGGGGCCGGAACGCTCTTCCTTGCTTTCCAAGGCCAAGGGACGCATCGCGCTCAGTCAAGCCAGTTGGCTGGAAATCGCCCAGGAACTGCAGGATGGGCGACTTCGCTTTCCCATTCCCGCCCAACTCTGGTTGGAAAAGGCCTTGGAGGCGTCCCAAGCGGTGGTGGTTCCGCTGTCGCCGGCCATCGTCGCCAGATCGGCGCGCATCCCGGGGGCGGATCTGGACACGGTGGATCGCTTGATCGCGGCCAGCGCCATCGAACACGACTTGGAGCTGGCGACCTGGAACCCGGCCTTGTGCGGGATCGGCGGGATTCGCTACTTCTTCTGAACCGAGCTGGTATCCCGGGAGGGACCCCACCGTAGCAAGAATTCCAGGGAGAGTCCACCCGCCGACCACCGGGTGGACGACTTGGTGGGAGTGTTCCAGAGCACATCGCTCCAGGGGCGGTCGCTTCGGGTGGACTGCGTGTTCAACCCGAGCGTTCCGGAAAGCGCCAGCCGCTGCCAAGCGGCGAAATCCGCGCCCAGAAGGAACGTGGTGCCCGAGCTGAATCCCCAGACCGATTGTCGCCCGACCAGCCGACCGGCACCGGCGCGGTAGCGGAATCCGAAGAAGACATCGCGCGCGGCATCCACGGTCAGGACCGCAGGCGAGATCAAAAGATCCATTCCAACGCTACCCAGCAGGAGGTCGCTGGTGTAGGAGCGGTTCACGAGGCGGCCGGTGGAATCGCGTTGCGCGATGGCTTCCGCACTCCAGTGGGTCCAATCGGTCCCGACGACCACCCGGAAGGAATTGGATCTGCGGACCGTGAAATCGACCCCCGTGCGGATGGCGATGTCGGAGCCGGGGTAGGGTTGCTGGACGGTAAGGGATTCGGCTTGGGCGGAGCGGGAAATGTCGGATGCGAAGTTGGATCGTTCGGGAAAATCGGCGGGAATCATCCCCAGCCTGGGACAAATTTCCCAGGACCAGTCCGGCGCGTGATAGACCGGTCTGGGGGGCGCGGCAACAGCCTTGGCGATTGTCGCCAGGGAGTCCGCACGGGTCGTACTGTCCTTGGTGCCTCCCAGACTGGAGGCTGTCGGCACGGAGAAGGGATTCCCGTCGGGGCCGAGTGGATCCGAGGCCGGCAGGAGGTTGGCCAGAATGATCAAGGCTGGAAGGAAGCGCACTTCTCCAAGGTAGCTCAATCGATGGTCGGATCGGTTGCCGTCCTTCGCAGGGTGGCTACCTTTGCTGCCATGAATTGGGTTCTCCCAGCGTTGTTGTTTTCCCTTGGCGTCCAGGCGGGTGGCCTGCAGATCTCGGATGTCGTTCGTCGTACCTTGGAGCGCCAGCCCCAGCTTTCCGAGGACTCCCTGAGCCTTCGCCAGTCCCAGGCCCAGATCGAGCGTTTGAAGCGCAAGGTGGTGTTGCCTGAGTTCGAGGTCTCCGTGGGGTTCGCCCCCGCACCCGGATTCCGCTACGATTACCAGAAGGGGACTGGTCCGGATTCTTCACGGATCGTGGATTCCACGCGCAGCTACGCCTGGTGGCCACTGGGTCCCACCTTCGGGACGGAGATTTCCGTGGCGCAACCCCTGAATGTCGGCAGATTGCGGGCCGGCATGAAAGCCGCACGGGCGGGAGCCCGGGTCGCGCAGGCCGAGCTCCACGGACGTCGGCAGACCTACGTGAAGCAATCCCTGGAGTACTTGTTCGGATTCCAGTACGCCACTAGGATGCTCAAGATGCTCCGCGAGGCCAACGAGCGGCTGGACAGCGTCCAGAACGCGCTGCAGACAAAACTCGACGACGGGGACGAGGACGTTTCCCAGACGGACCTGTTCCAGATCAAGATCGGGCGCTACGAACTGGAAAAGAGCCTGCAGGAGGCCAAACTGGGGCAGGATCGGGCTCGCGAGGGGCTGGCGTTCGCGCTCGGATACTCCTCCTCCGATTCCATGGTCATCGCCGACAGTCTCCTCGAGCCCCTTCCGGACCTGGGCTCCTTTGTCGATCTGGAAACACGCTTCGCCCATCCCGATCTGGCCAGGCTCAAGGCCGGCCTCGAGGCGAAGTCCTCGTTGGTCGATGTGGAGCGCGCCAACATGGGCCCGGACATCTTCGTGTTCGGGAAGTTCTCCTACACCAAGGCATGGGTGGCCAACCGCGACGAGCAGAACAAGGACGTGCTCATCACCGACCCCCTCAACGCCATCGGGGGCATGCTGGGATTGGGGTTCCGTTGGCACCTGAATTTCTGGAGCCAGCTCGCCGAAGTGAAACGGGCCGAGCTCGACTGGCAGCAGTTGCGTCGCAAGGAAGTCTACGCACGGCGGGGGCTACTCGCCTTGGCAAAGGATGCTTGGTTGCGCTACAACGCCATGGGAGAGCGGCAGAGGTCGGCGAAGACCGCCTTGGATGCCGCCGATGCCTGGCTGAAATCGGTGGGCCAACAGGTGGATCTGGATCCTTCCCGCGGGAAGGATCTGATCGGCCCCTACAAGACCTGGCTGGATTACCAGAACAAGTATTGGGACAGCGTCCACGAACGCAACAAGCTTGCCTTGGAAGTCCTGTTGGCCTCCGGAACCCTGCTGGAGCAGCCCGCTCTGGTCGGGACGGCCCGAAACCAGTAGGTTTCTTCCTCAGATCCCGTTCATCGCAAATCGCACCTTCTTCCCGAGGCATCCCATGTCCGTCGCTAAATTCTCCTTGATCGTCGCTTCCTTGGCCGTCGCCACGCTGGCCCAGACCCCCAAGGATCCCGCGGAAATCGTCAAGTCCAACGACAAGGCCCTGATTGCGTTCCTCAAGACCTACAAGCCCGAGGTGAAATCCCAGAAGGATTCGCTGCGTGCCTTGGTCAACACCATGTTCTCCTTCAAGGAGATGGGCAAGCGTTCGCTGGGCAAGACCTGGGCGACCCTCTCCAAGGCCGACCAGGACTCCTTCCAAGTCCTGTTCCACAAGGCGGTGGAAAACACCTCCATCCGTCGCCTGGAGCGGTACAAGGCCGATTCCACCCGCTACTCGTCCACGGGAACCGGAGAAAAGACCATCGTGAATGCCGTGGTCTTCCAGGGGGCCGACACCTCCAAGGTCCAGTACAAGATGCACCAGGAAAACGGCAAGTGGATCGCCTGGGATCTGGTCATCGACCAGTCCTCCAGCCTGAACAACTACCGCGACCAGTTCAAGACCATCATCGCCTCCAAGGGGTTCCCCGAGGTTCTCGTCAAGCTCCGGGCCAAGGCCAAGGATTGATTTGGGTGGTCCTGGGGGCCCTGGCGCTGGTCGGGGCCTTTTGTCTGCCTGTGTGGGTGCGCCTGCATGCGGTCTTCCGGGACGGCACGTTCAAGGTATCGATCTTGCCTTGGGGTGTTCCGATGGGTGGCGGACGTCTTCTGGGGTGGCTTTCCCGCAAGGTGGAATCCCTGTTCTTCCGTTTCCTGGATTCCAAGATGGAATCGCCACCCTCGCCTTCGCCGGAAAAGTCCTCCCCGTCCAAGGGGCGGAAGAAGCGGTTGCCTTGGCGATGGATCGTCTGGTTGGCAGGGCGAGGTTTTCTCCTGATCGGTCTCCTCACGCGAAGGCTGTCCTTTCGGGTGGCGGGATGGGATCCGGCTCTGATGGGGTTCTGCCAAGGCGCTCTGTCCGGCGGTGTGGCGGCGCTGGGGATCCGCAAGGTGCGCTGGGAATCCGATTTCGGTCCCAGTCCCCCGCACGCGGAATGCACCTGGGACCTGGGGACAAGCCTGCTTGGGCTGGTTCTTTGGGGTGGCCGGAACGCCTTTCGGATGCCTTTTCGACGGCGCTCGGAAAGCGAGCCCTCGGGCCCGGCGTTTTCTAGTTTTGCCTAGGTGAGCAGGTATCAACAAATACTGGGCGTTGGCGCGGCGCTCCTCGATCTTCTCGCGCATGTACCCGACGAATTCGTCGCGGCCACCCAACGTCCCAAGGGAGGCATGACCCTTGTGGATCCTCCCGACCAGAAGGCCATGCTGGCGCGTCTGCCTCAGGGCTGGACGGAGGCTCCTGGTGGTTCGGCGTGCAACACTCTGGTGGGGCTCTCCCGATTGGGCTCCTCGGCGAGATTCCTCGGCAAGCGCGGGTGCGACGAGGTCGGCGATCGCCTGGAGGCCTCGCTCAAGGAGGCTGGTCTGGCGCTGGACTTCCCGCGGGGCACCACGGACACGGGCACGGCGCTGTCGCTGGTGACTCCGGACGCGCAGCGGACCATGTTCACCTCGCTGGGCGCCTCGGCCCAGTTCTCGCCTTCCGATCTCGACTCCCTCTCCTGGAAGGGAGTCGGGTTGGTGTATCTGGAAGGATATCTCCTGTTCAACACGCCCTTCTTCGATGCGGTGCTGTCCAAGGCCAACGGCGAAGGGATTCCCGTGATCCTGGATTGCGGATCCTTCGACGTGGTCCAGATCTTCCGCGACAAGCTGCGGGAGATCCTCGCCCAGCGGCGCCTGGCCGGGCTTCTGGCCAACGAGGACGAATCGCGCGCCTTGACGGAAACCGACCCCGAGAATTCCCTCGAGTGGATCGCCCAACACGTGGACCTGGCCGTGGTGAAACTGGGAGCTCGCGGAGCTCTCCTGGCCCAGGGTGGCAAGCAGGTGATCGCCGGCGTGACTCCGGTCGCCAAGGTGGTGGACACCACCGGAGCCGGAGACCTCTGGGCTTCCGGCCTGATCAGCGGGCTGGACCGGGGATGGGATCTGGCCAAGGCGGCGCACCTGGCATCGCTCACCGCCGCGGAAGTGATCCAAGTCCTGGGGGCCCAGATTCCAGTGGAAGGTTGGGAAAGGATCCGACAGGCAGTCTGATGGAGGAAAATTCGTCCAGGTCACTGGCGCTGCTTTCCGATTTCGCGAGGATCGTGTCGCGATCCAGCGGATTGCGGGAAATCGCAACGCAGGTGGTGCGGCTCTTGTCCGAGCACCTTGGCGGCGACCTGTGCAACCTGTACTTGGCCGATCCCGAAACCATGACCCTCACCCTGGAGGCCACGTCCTCCGGGATCCCCTCCATGCCCGTGAAGCTGGAACTGGGCGAGGGGCTCACGGGAATGATCGCCCAGACGCGTGAGAGCCTGAACGTGGCCAACGGTCCTCGCACTCCGGGGTTCCATCGGTTCGCCCAGCTGTCCGAGGACAACCTGGTCTCCTACCTGGGCGTCCCCATGGTCACCAGGGGGCGGTGCAACGGGGTGGTGGTGGTCCGGTCGGGGCGCGAGCAGATCCAGCCACCGGAGGTGGAACACCTGGTCGTCGCGTTGGCGTCGCACCTGTCGGGTGTGGTGGAAAGCTCGCGCCTGCTGTCGGCTCTGGAACGCGGCACGGGCGATCGCGAGCGGCAACTGCGGATCCTGGACGATGCTTCGAATCGGCACGGGGGCACTTCGGTCTTCTCCCGGAAGGGGGACATGCAGCTCCTCCGCGGGTTCGCGGCCGCTCCGGGCATGGTGCAGGGGCCTTCCTACCGTCACGGCGAGCAGATCCAGCGAAGCGTCCTGGAGCTCCTGAGCTCGGATGGCGCGGCCAACGAGAAGGCCGCGCTGGACAGCGCGATCCACGCGAGCCTGGAAGAGATCCATCGCTGCGAGGCCGCCGCGGTGGAACTGGTTGGACAGGAATTGGCGTTCGTGTTCGGTGCGCAGGCGCTGCTTCTCAACGATCCCGTCTTCCGAGGATCGGTGGAAACCCGCATCGACGAGGGGCGCTCCGCCGCCCTGGCGGTGTTCGACGCCGTGGACCAGATGGTCCAGGCGATGCTCCAGGCCAAGAGCGACTACCTGCGCGAACGCGCCGCCGATTTCGCGGACATCGGTCGGATGCTGGTGGGCAAGCTGGTGGGACGGACGTTGTCGGAACGCGACCCCAATGGCGCGGTGGTGTTCGCGCACGCTCTTTCTCCCGGAGATCTCGTGGTGCTGGCCACACGCGGCGCCAAGGCGTTCGTGACCGCCGAGGGGGGAGCGACCAGCCACGTGAGCCTGATGTCCAGGGCGTTGAATCTTCCGGCCATCACCGGGGTGGGAGCTCCCGCCTCCGAAGTGGAGGACGGCGAACAGATCCTGGTGGATGCCGTGGTGGGCAACGTGTTCGTGCGGCCCACCCGCTCCGTGCTGGAAGAATACCAGCGTGTCTCCGAGATCGAGGAGGCCCGGGTGGAGATCGGGGCCGACCGGGAGCTTCTCGGACCCTGCAGACTGGCCTCCGGGGAGATCATCCAGGTGGCCGCCAACGTGGGGCTTCTGCGCGAGTTCGCCATCGCCCGCTCGCGCGGCGCCGATTGCGTGGGGCTCTACCGCACGGAGTTCCCGTATCTGATGCGGCGCGAAGCGCCCACGGAAGCCCAGCAGCTGGCCGTGTACCAGAAGGCCTTCGAGGAATTCCCCGATCGCACCATCACCTTCCGCACGCTTGACCTGGGAGGCGACAAGATCGCGCCCTTCCTGCAGAATCCGGAAACGCAGGAACTCGAGGACAACCCCTTCCTGGGGCAGCGTTCCATCCGGCTTTCGCTCGCCCATCCGGAGCTCTTCCGCACCCAGTTGCGGGCCCTCCTGCGCGCCTGCGACTCGCGTCGCGGACGGATTCTGTTCCCGATGATCTCCGCGGTCGACGAGATGAAGGAGGTCCTCCGCCAGGTGGACCTGGCTCGCGCCGAACTGCGTTCGCGGGGACTGCCCTTCCAGGAGGAGGTCCAGGTGGGAGCCATGATCGAGGTTCCCGCGGCCGTCGAGATCGCCAGCCACCTCACGCGGCTGGTGGATTTCCTTTCCGTGGGGACCAACGACCTCCTCCAGTACACCGTCGCCGCCGACCGTGGCAACCGGAAGGTGGCCGAGTTGGCCAGCAACTACCATCCCGCGCTGTTCAGCCTCCTCTCGCGGCTTTCCTGGGAAGCCACGCGCGCGGGAGTTCCTGTGTCCGTTTGCGGAGAAATGGCCGCGGATCCCGCCTGCGCACTGTTTCTGGCGGGCATCCAAGTGGATACCCTTTCCATGGATTCGCGCTACATTCCGCGGACCAAGGTCCTCCTGCGCGGATACACGCTCTCCGAGCTCAAGGAGATCGCCGCCGGTACCCGCAAGCTGGCCACCTCGGGCGAAGTGAATCGATTCCTGCACCAGAACCTGCGCGTGCCTTCCGACGCCGAACGGCTGTTCTCCGGTGTCCACTAGCCTGGTGGGGCAATCCCGTTCCATCGCCGACCTGGTCCTCACCCTGGGGCAGGACCTCCTGGGGCGTTTCGGGGAACGGGTGCACAAGCTCGCGCTGGACACCGGCTTCACCTGTCCCAACCGCGACGGCAGCGTGGGACGCGGTGGGTGCACCTTCTGCAACAACGACACGTTCGCTCCCGCCTCGCGCCGCAAACCACCGTTGGATGTGCAGCTTTCGGAAGGAGCCGCGGTGGTGGCGCGGAGGACCGGGGCGCGCAAGTACCTGGCCTACTTCCAGGCCTACACCAACACCTACGGCGAACTCTCCCGCATCCGCGATCTCTGGCGACAGGCGCTGGCCTTTCCTGGATGCGTCGGGCTTTCGGTGGGCACCCGTCCGGACTGCCTGGCTCCCGGGGTGCTGGAGGAACTGGCCCGCATCCAGGATTCCGGGGCGGTGGTGTGGCTGGAGCTGGGACTGCAGTCGGCCTTCGACGACACCTTGAAGGCGGTCAATCGCGGCCACGACGCGGAGACCTATTTCAGGGAGTGCGCCCGGGCCCGGGCCCTGGGACTGCCCGTGTGCGCCCACCTGATCCTGGGGCTTCCCGGCGAACGCAGGGAACACGCGCTGGAGACCCACCGTCGGGTGGTGCAGTCCGGCGTGGACGGCTTGAAGATCCATCCCCTGCACGTGGTGCGGGGGAGCCTGCTGGCCGGCCAGTGGAGACGTTCCGAGTACATCCCCCTTTCGATGTCGGAATATGTCAGTTGGGCTTCCGACATCGTGGAGCGCACCCCGCCCGAGGTGGTCTTCCACAGGCTCACCGGAACCTGCCAGGGGGATCTCCTGCTTTCCCCGCAATGGTGCGAGAAGAAATGGGACGTGATCAACGGGATCGAGGCGGAACTGCGCGCACGTGGAACCCGGCAGGGGGCCGTCCTGTAGGGAAGGCGCCCCCCCCGGCCTCACCAGTGGGACGCGCCGACCTCGGGTTCCTCGGCGTTCTTGCCGTTGAGCTCGCGCACCGCTCCCGGATCCCACGAGGCTCCGCCTTCGTTCTCGAGGCGTTCGAAGAACGCGTCGGAGATGTCCAGGTACTGTTGGACGGATTCCGACCGCAGCATGTCCGTCCGGGCCGTCGAGACTCCGCGCAGGCTCTTCATGCAGCGGGCGGCGAACTGCTTGAGCTTGCCCAGGACGCGTCCCTCGTGGTCCATCTCCTCGCGCAACAGCTCCAGGTAGGTGCGGAACACCTCCCGATGTTCCTGGAGGCTGGGCGAGCGGGGTTCCTTGCCGTCGTAGAGGTCGGCGATCTGGCCGAAGATCCAGGGATTGTGCATGGCGCCGCGTCCGCACAGGACTCCGTCCACGCCGTACCGGGCCAGCCGATCCACCGCTCCCTGCCAGGTGGTGACGTCCCCGTTTCCCACCACGGGAATGGCGGCGCGGCTCTTGACCTCGCCGATCACGTCCCAGTTGGCCCAGCCCTTGTAGCCTTGGGCCCGGGTGCGGCCGTGGACCACCAGCAGCCCCATTCCCGTTCCTTCGGCGATCTTCAGGGTCTCGAAGGCGGTGATGTAGTCGTCCGACCAGCCGATCCGCACCTTGATGGAGCAGGGGATGGACACGGCCTTGCGGACCTTGGAGCAGATCTCCTCCAGAAGCGGCAGGTCCTTGAGCAATCCCGATCCGCCGCCCTTCTTCACCACCTTGGGCACGGGGCAGCCGCAATTGATCTCCACAGCCGTTGCTCCCGATTCCTCCACCCGTTGCGCCGCCCAGGCCATCCGGTCGGGCTCGGCCCCGAAGATCTGGACCGTGAAGGGAAGTTCTTCCGGGAAGAAGCGAGCCTTCTCCTCCGTCTTCGGGTTGAACCTGGTGAGTCCCTCGATGCTCACGAATTCGGAAACCAGCATTCCCATGCGTCCGCCGGCCAGCCGTTTGCACAGGCGCCGGAAGGCCGGGTCGGTCACCCCTTCCATGGGGGCCAGATAGACGTTCGGCCAGACCCGCAGACCTTGGTAGGTGAACTCCCTGGCGAAGGGGCGGTCCGGTGTGATGGGGGCAAGGCCATTGGGAGTCCAGGAAGACGCTCCTGGGATCTCCGTCGGTGCGAATCCCTCGGTGCAGGGAGCGCAGACGTCGGCGCGATTCATCCTCGATCTCCGTTCATGGAGCAGGCAAGGTAGGAACCTGCGCGCCGGGAATCCTAGTCGGGAATCCTTTCCGCCAGTTCCCAGAGGAAGGCGGCCCAGCCTTCGGGGCCTTCGACGGTGGCATCCACGGGGATGCCGGAGCTGGTGCGTTCGGGAGACCTCAGGAAGACGGCCATGCCATCGGGACGGCTGGCGAGTTCGGAAAGGGTGGAAAGGTCGGAGATGTCGTCTCCGCCGAACACGCGGAAGTCGCACCGCAGGTGGGCCGAAAGACGCAGCAGGGCGCGGCGCTTGTCGAATCCGGGAACCAGCGATTCCACGAAGCGACGGCCCCGGACCACTTCCAGCCCGAAGCTGCGCGAGATGGCCATCCAGCGTTCAAGGCATTCCAGACCGTGGTGGGAAAGGCGCGGGGGGAGGTGCACCACGACGGAGAACCGCTTGCGGTCCACCTGGAAATCCGGGTGCTGCGCCAGATGGGTTTCCGCCTGGAGCCAGGCGCGCTCGAGGGGGCCTGTCCCCGCGTGGCTGGGCCAATCGACCAGCGCGCCGCCCATGGGATCGCGACAACACCTGCCGTGATCGGATATCTTCCAGCAAGGTGGAAGCTCCGAGCTCAGGCTTTCCAGATCCAATCCGCGACGCCCCGAAACCAACGCGATCTGCACCGATGGTTTGGTGGAAAGCCGATGGAGAGCTTCGCACGCGGCCGGGAGGATGTCGTTGGGACCATCGGAATCCAGGGACGTGAGCGTACCATCGAAATCGGTGGCGATCAGAATCCGTCTGGCCCGCAGCATCCGATCCAATTTCTGGGATTTCAGCGCCGGAACAAGGGTGAAGGACGCTTCCATGGTGGAGAAAAATCTAGGCCCTCCCTGGAGCTTTGGCCACAGATCTGATACAATGGCAACACAATGCAAGCCCTCCCGTCCAACCTGCTGCAGAACCTGTTTCGGGTCCTGCCCGAGCCCGTCCTGGTCCTGCGTGGGTCCAGGGTGGAGTTCCACAACCCGGCGGCGTTCGCCATGAATCTGGGGGATCTGGAGGGAAGGGACGTGTTGGACCTGGCGAGTCCGTTCTCCCGCTCGACGCTTGCGGATTTCCTCTCCGCCGAGGGGGGCGGGTGCGTGGAGGTGGATCTGGTGGTCGAGGGCGAACGGTCCCGGTGGCGGCTGTCCAGCGGGGTCTTCGAGTACGACGACACCCTCAAGGTGGTCGTGGCCACTCCGGTGTCCCCGGTGGTTTCCGAGGTGGAGGCGCTCCACGCCGTGTTGAGCCACGCCGGCTGCATCCTTTGGCACGCGAAGGTCTGCCTGGTGGACGATCGACCCGTCTGGGACCTGCACCTGATGAACGAGGATGTGGCCAAGCAGCTTCTGCCGCTGGAGATCCGCCCGGGAGAGCGATTCCCCGAAGCCTGGCACCGCAGTCGCGATCCATTGGATGTGATCGAGTGCGATCGACGTTCGGAGTCGGCCATGCGCAACGGCATCGCCCACTACCGCCAGGAGTTCCGTTGTCGCGACTGCGAAGGGAACTGGAAGTGGTTCACCGAGGACGTGGACCTGCGCGGAAGCATGAAGGACGGGTTCAGCGTGACCGGGGTCTGCATGGAGATCACCGATCGCGTGCGGATGGGATTGGAACTGGAGGCCGCCTTGCAGGAGGCGACCCTGGCCAGCCGGGCGAAGGGGGATTTCCTGGCCAGCATGAGCCACGAGATCCGCACTCCCATGAACGCCATCCTGGGGATGACCGAACTGCTGCGCCAGACGGAACTCACCGCCAGCCAGGAAGAGATGGTGGAGACGGCCCACGACGCCGGGTCGGCCCTCCTGTCCATCCTCGACGAGATCCTGGACATGGCCAAGATCGAGGCGGGCAGGCTCGAACTGCACGATTCGCGATTCGATCTGCGCGAGCTCGCCGAGAAGGTGATGGGCCTGTTCGCCGCGGTGGGCCAGGTCAGGGGGGTGGATCTGGTCTGGCGATGGGATCCGGGAACTCCCAGGATGGTCCGTGGCGACGAGGGTCGGATACGTCAGATTCTGTCTAACATCGTCGGGAACGCGTCCAAGTTCACCGAGAGGGGCGTCGTGTGCCTGCGCGTGCACGCCAGGAAGAGCCGTCGATCGGGCATGGCGATGTTCTGCCTGGAGATCTCCGACACCGGACCGGGAATCTCTCCGGAGGGGCTGAGTCGCCTGTTCCATCCGTTCATGCAGATCCGTGGGCGTCGCACGCGGACCGGCGGCACCGGCCTGGGGCTGACCATTTCCCGGCGCCTGGCCCAGGCCATGAACGGCGACATCCATGTGCGCAGCGTGCTGGGCAAGGGATCGGTCTTCCGCGTGGAACTGGAGCTGGCCTTCGAGCCCGAGCCGGCCCCGGTTCCGTCCGGCATCTCCGTCCTGGTGCACGCCCCCTCCAAGGAGGTGGTCCGGTCCCTGGTGGACGCCTGCGCGTGCCTTGGGGTGGATGCCGTTCCCTTCGGCAGGACCGTTCCGTCGGACGCGGACTTCCATGTGGCGCTGGTCGATCCGGAATGCCGGATCGAACTCGAGAAGATCGCGGCGAGCTGGCCGCGCGCCAAGATCGTGGCGATCGTCAGGGGGGCGCCGGGAGCCGCGGGCAAGCACCAGCTTTCCGTCCCCGTGAGGTTGTCGTCCCTGGCGCGGCAGTTGGCCTTGGAGGGGACGGCCTTCGACGATTCATCCCTTCGACAGGATCCGTCGCATTTTCCGGAGAGCTTGGACGTCCTGGTCGCGGACGACAACCCGGTGAACCGCCGCGTGATCCAGCGTCAGTTGCAGAGCATGGGGCTGAACCCCGTGGTGGTGGATGGCGGCGAGGCGGCGCTGGACCGGCTGTCCAGGGAGCATTACGACATCGCCTTCCTGGACATGCAGATGCCGGATCTGGATGGGCATGTGGTCGCGCGGCGCGTGAGGGACATGGAATCCAACGAAAAGGGCCACCGGATTCCCCTGGTGGCCCTTTCGGCGTCGGTGCTTCCGGAAGATCGGGAAGCCTGTCTGGAGGCGGGGATGGACGCCTTCCTGGCCAAACCCGCTTCCAGGCAGGATCTGGCCGGCGCCATCCAGCGCTTCACGGGCGTCGAGGTTTGATTCAGCCCATCCGGAACAGCGGATAGCGGCTGGCCAAGGCGGAGACTTCCGCCTTGAGGGAGGCGAGCTTGGAGGCGTCCGCGCGATGGGCCACGGCGCGATCCAGGATGTCGGCGATGAAGTCCATCTGCTCCAGTCCGAATCCGCGGGTGGTCACCGCCGCGGAGCCCAGACGCACGCCCGAGGGATCCAGGGGCTTGCGGGGATCGTAGGGGATGGTGGAACGCGAGCTCGAGATCCCCACTTCGTCGAACAGACGCTCGGACTCCTTGCCGGACAGTCCCTTGGAGGTCATGTCCACCACCATCAGGTGGTTGTCGGTGCCACCGGAGATCACCGCGAATCCCTTTTCCTGGAGCTTGGTGGACAAGCGCTGGGCGTTCTGGATCACGTTCTTGGCGTAGACCTGGAACGAGGGGCGCAGGGCTTCGCCGAAGGCCACGGCCTTGGCGGCGATCTGCGGCACGTGGGGGCCGCCCTGCATGCCGGGGAAGACGGCGCGATCGAACTTCTTGGCCAGATCCTCGGAGTTGGTGAGGATCAGCGCGCCGCGCGGTCCGCGGAGGGTCTTGTGGGTGGTGGTGGTCACCACATCGAAGATTCCCACGGGCGATTCGATCGCCTTGCCGGCCACCAGACCCGCGATGTGGGCGATGTCTGCCATGGTGTAGGCTCCCACCTCGTCGGCGATGGACTTGAATTCCTTCCAGTCCAGGTCGCGGGAGTAGGCGCTGAATCCGGCCAGGATCAGCTTGGGCTTCTCGCGGCGGGCGATCTCGCGGACCTGGTTCATGTCGATGCGCCCGGTGGACTTGTCCACCGTGTACTGGGTGAACTTGTACAGGATGCCGGACGCGTTGACGGGGTGTCCGTGCGAAAGGTGGCCGCCGTGGTCCAGAGCCAGACCCAGCACGGTGTCGCCCGGGTTCAGAAGGGCGAAGTAGACCGCGAGATTGGCAGGCGATCCGGACAGGGGCTGGACGTTGGCGAACTTGGCGCCGAACAGGGCCTTGGCGCGTTCGATGGCCAGCGTTTCCACCACGTCCACGTATTCCTGGCCGCCGTAGTAGCGCTTGCCGGGGTAGCCTTCCGAATACTTGTTGGTGAACACCGACGACATCGCGTCCAGCACGGCCGGCGAGACGTAGTTCTCCGAGGCGATCAGCTCGAGGCCGTGGATCTGCCGAAGCTCCTCGTGGAGGGTCGCCAGGTGGATTTCGGGATCTTGGGACTGGAGGATGCTCATCGAGAGGGCTCCTGGATGGAGATGGAAGATCGAAACGAGGCGCGGAAAGATAGAACCCCGCCCCGACCTTGGAGTCCGGGAGGGGCGTGATCGAGACTCAACTCTGCAAAACGAGTTTAACGGGCAGGGAAATCCCCGACTTGATCAGGAATAGGCCGAACGGAGTGGCGGCGTCCTCCATGAGGGACACGACTCCGAACACGGTTTCCTGCGGTTTGGCCAGTCGGATGTCCTCGTCCGACTGGCGGGCGGGAGAAAAGGGGTGGCTGTGCCAATGTCCCAACACATCCAATCCCGCGCCACGGGCTTCCCGGATGGCTTTTTCCACCTGGGCGGGATCCATCTCGTGGCTGTCTTCCGAAGCCGCCAGGTTGGCCATGGGGATCGCCTGGAGCACGGCGCGGTCGGACGCCTTGCCCACCAGAAGGCCGCATTGCTCCAGGGGCGCTCCGGCGCGCGCCTGCGTGCGGATGTCGGCCAACACCGTGGGAGGGATTGTCCAGACCTCGTCCAGGGGTTGGGGGCGCAGGATCCAACGCCACGCGTCGTGGACCTCGCCCAGACGGGTGAAGATCCCATCCACTTCCACCGACGCGTCCGATCGTTGCAGGGCGGTTTCGGCCATGTTCCAGTTGCCGGCGGCGGCCGTCAGATCCTGTCGCATGCCGAAGGATCGAACGCTTCCCACCAGGGTGACGGATTCGGTGTGGACCTCCACCTTGAACGCTTGGCGGTTGGCGCGGGCGGGAGAGAGCCGCAGCAGGCGTTGGGGGCCTTCCTCGTCGCCCAGGATGTAGCGGGCGGTGTCCTCGAAGATCTCCACCCGCCCTTCCAGGGGCCGCCATCCGGCCTGTGCGGATCGCCATTCGCCTTCCAGGATCCAGTTGCCGTCCCGCAACAGCCAGACGTGGTCCATGTCCCAGCCCAGCTGGGAGGATTTGGGGGCCTTGAGGTCGTTCATCCTGGGATCTCCGAGGGTTCGATGGAGCACTTCTGGACTTCGATGGGGTCCAGGTGCGCGATGTCCGGGTGCGGGGAGTCCGCCTTCCAGCGGGGGTCTCGCTTGATGTTCACGGTGCGCATGCGCATGCGCAGGGAATCGTACACCAAAAGACGGTTCTCCAGCAATTCCCCGATGCCCAGCAGGTATTTCACAGCCTCTGTGGCCTGGATGGTTCCCAGGGTGCCGGCCATGGCCCCCAGCACTCCCGCCTGGGCGCAGCTGGGAACGATTCCCGGGTCCGGGGCCTTCTTGAATACGCAGCGGTAGGACGCCGACCTCCAGGGAAGGCACGTCATGGTCTGCCCCTCCCACCGAAGCACTCCGGCGTGGTTGAATGGCTTGTTGGCCAGCAGGCAGGCGTCGTTGATCAGGAACTTGATGGGGAATCCGTCGGTGCAATCCAATACGAAGTCGTAGCCGCCCACCAGCTCCAGGATGTTGGTGTGGTCCAGGAAGAAGGGATGTTCCACCACGCGCACGTCGGGATTGATGGCGCGCATCTTCTCCGCTGCGGACTGGACCTTGGCCCGGGAAAGGTCCGCGGTGTGGTGGATCACCTGCCTCTGAAGGTTGGATAGTTCCACGCGGTCGCCGTCCACGAGCCCGATGGTACCCACTCCGGCGGCGGCCAAGTACAGGCAGGCGGGGGATCCCAAGCCTCCGGCGCCGATCACCAGTACCGATCCCTTCTGGAGCTTTTCCTGGCCGGTACCGCCAAAACCATCCAGGATGAGGTGACGCAGGTAGCGCTCGATCTGTTCTTCGCGAAGAGGCATAGGGCGGCGACGATTCCTTGTCTGTTGGATCGGTGGTCCTGGGTGGGAACGATACATGCCGGGAACCGCCCCGGGGTACTCGAGTCTCTGGAAGCTGGAGGTAATGGCTTTATGTGTACTCTAAAAGATGCTCCATTCATCGGCCCTTGAATCGAGTGATATCCCTTAAATTAAGGGAATGGAACCGCCATCAGTGTACTCTTACACGGACTTTCGCCGCTACCTCGCCGATTGGCAGGCCTGGGCCCAGGAGAAGAATCCGGAGTTCAACAAGAGCGAGGTCTCCCGTCAGCTGGGCTTGCCGCGCACCCGGAGTTTCTTCACGGACATCCTGGCCGGCCGCAAGCTCACGCCCACGTTCGTGGATCGCATGGTGGGGCTACTGGGGATCGATCGCGAAGAAGCCCGGTACTTCCGGATCCTGGTGCGCTACAACCAGGCGGACACCCCGGAAGAGCGGGAATTGGCCTTCGATCAGCTGGTGGGCTTGAGCCGGGTCCGGCGCACGGAGCTGGACCCCGCTGCCTACAAGTACTACCGCCACTGGTACACCGGGGCGATCCGGGCACTCTTGGCCACCGGCGACTTCACAGACGACCCCAAGGTGGTTGCCCACGCGCTGAAGCCTTCGGTGACCGTGGGGCAGGCCAAGGAAGCCATCGCCACCCTCCTGGAGCTGGGCTTGGTGGAGCGCGACGCCCAGGGCTTCTTGCGGCAAACCACCAAGATGTTGGCCACTCCCGAGA
>Ga0116170_10000165_pt1 | contig 67276 bp, 57 predicted proteins | sample AD_JPNHW1_MetaG_FD_89797 | JGI IMG/M metagenome (GOLD analysis project Ga0116170, IMG submission 89797) | Active sludge microbial communities of municipal wastewater-treating anaerobic digesters from Japan - AD_JPNHW1_MetaG | ecosystem: Engineered > Bioreactor > Anaerobic > Digestate | place... | reverse complement strand
GATTAGAAAGAGCTTCCACCACAACGCTGGCCTTGCGATTTCTTAAAGAGAAATTGACGATGAAAGGGCTAGCATCTTGCGGCGAGTTTATTTCATAAAGGTCGCTATTATTTGCTAAATAAGCGCGGATTTGCTGATTTAATGGCAATATGTGCTCGATTTTCCCCGGAACATCGAGAAGCGCTAAGCGAACGGCTTTGCTCAAAGATACCGCCATCGCGACATCGTTTGATCCCGATCGCATTCCGTTTTCCTGGCCACCGCCAGAGAGCAGAGGAAGGAGTTCAATTTTCTTTCTTTTCAACAAAGCGCCACAGCTATTTAACCCATTGATTTTGTGGCCAGCCAAAGTTACTAAGTCTATTTCGGAATAGTTCAAAACAGTTTTGCCAACTGCTTGGACAGCGTCGATATGGAAGAAAATTTTAGGGTATTGTTTCAATAATAAAGCGATGTCGTGAATGGGGTTTATGGTTCCAGTTTCATTGTTGACTGCCATTAAAGAGACAAGGGTCGTCTCATTGGTGATGGCATTCTTCAAATCATTGATGTTGACTGTTCCATTCTGATTGATGGGTAAGTAAGTGACTGAGAAGCCAAACTTGCTTTCTAGTTGGCGGAAAGCTTCCAAAACTGATGGGTGCTCTGCAACCGAGGTAATCAGATGATGGCCGCGATTCGCATATTGAAAAGCGATGCCTTTAATCGCTAAATTGTTGGCTTCAGTCGCTCCGCTGGTAAAAATAACTTCGTGATCGGTCAGCTGAAAGCAATCAAGAATTTGCTGCCGAGCCGCAGATAAAAGATGGGAGGCTTTTTGCCCTTCAAAATGAATACTGCTCGGGTTGGCAATGAATTGTTCGATTACTTTTTGGTAGGCTTGTAAAACTTCCGGATTGACCAATGTGTTAGCAGCATTATCTAAATAGATAACTTTACTTTTGGACATCCGTTTCTTCCTCTACATGCATGCGGCGATAAATCGCGCTGGCATCGTGATAGACTTTTAGGAATTCTCCATCATAAAAGGATTTTTCTAAAACATTTAATTGCTGGTGAACATCTTTTTGGTGATGGCGGTCGCGGTTTGCATAGACGATCGCAGATTCCGCTAGTTGAGCTTCGCGGCATTTGTTTTCCGCGTCGTCAAAGAAAGTGTTGGCGATATTTTTTAAGGTGTTAACTTTTTCATTGATGGTCGCGACATCGATGGGCTTAATTTTTAAAGCGATGTCGATTTCATTTAATAAGCTGTAGCAGCTTTCAATCTGCTCTTTATATTGATTGGAGAAATCAGGAATATCGAGATTTCTCAGCATTCCTTCGACTTGCTTGCAATGGTAATAATAAGCGAACACCATCGTGTATGCTTCTTCGCTCGATTCCTTTAAGGAGTCCAAATAGGCTTTAAAGTCCAAAACTTCCGCATTAGCCATATTGAAATCAGTGGTTAATTCATCGAGTTTTCTCTTCAAAATACTGTAAGGTTGTTTAGTGGAAGAATGGATGAAATTATCCAAATTTCGCTTCGAGCTTCCCAGCTTATTCATATTCTCTTTGAGAATATCGATTTTATCTTGCTGCTCTTTGGAGATCACGTAGATGCTGTTGACTTCTGGCATGATGGAACAAATCTTTAAAAAGACTTTTTCCAACTCGATGACCTTCGCGTAGAGAGAATCGCAAGATTTTGTGAAATCCTCTTTGTCGCTCGTCTCTCCCTTTAATAAGTCGTGAGTTTGATCAATCTCTTGCTGGATGGTGTCCAAAGACTCCATCACTCCCGCTGTTTTGAGAGAGATGATCTTTTTGCGGTTGGATTCAAGGGTCATGTTCCAGAGATCAACGCGGTGCTTAAATGATAGATTAAATAGCGGGATTCCCGAGCTTTCTACATCGGTATACTCTTTAGTGAGAGTGGCGATTTTATCAGGGATAATCGACTGAGTAAGAATGCAGAGATTAGGAAGCTGACTAAGGGCTGAATCAAGAGCTTTAATCACCTTGCCAATGACGGGGATAAGCGCGTTTGCCTCTTCGTATTCAGCGCTTTCAATGTGGTTTTCAAATTCCGAAAAAGAAGTGTCGAGCTTGTCGAAAACTCGAGTGAAAGAAGAGGTGACTAATTCTAAATCGCTAGAATTGGCGTAAAAGATTTGCTTGACGCGACGGTAGTCTTCCTTGAGCCGCAAAACTAAATGGCGGGCTTCTTCTTCTGGCTTGATTACTTCGAATAAGTCTTTATCGAGTTGGTTGACTTTTTGCTCGAAGGAGACGATAGATTTTTTGGTATCGCTAATGACGTTTTTGATGTTCTGGAATTGATTGTTTGCCACGAGAGCTTTGACTTGCTTGATCATCGATTCGGCGAATTTATCGTCGCCTTCAAAGACGTCCTTGAAACGGCGGGAAAATTCATTGTATTTCTCCACGTACAACAAGTTAGTGCGAGAGATGATTTCTAAGCGGTGAATATATTGCGAATCCTGGCCGATGAGCAGAGCGTCGAGATAGGAGTATTTTCTTTCTAGTTCTTTGACCTGATGGCGGATGGCGTTTCGAGATAAGACGAAATGATAGAGAAGGTAGAGACCAAGACCTAATATAATAGCGGCGCCAACACAAATAAGGATGATTCCGATATCATTGGCCTTTAATAAAGTAAAATTTACCATGTGTATCTCCTTTCGTTCATATTTTGTACATTAAAAATGTAAGAAACGATATATCACAACTATTTTATCGTTTTTTGCTTTCAATATGAAACTCTTTTTCCATAAAAAATACTATTCTTCTATCACCCCCGCCATCATTAAGGGACATTTTTGGTATTCTATCCTTAGGATAGCCATGTAGATTCGCCGCTGATTCCCCCAAAAAATTAATCGTTGACGAAAAGAGAATAATTCTATATAGTAATTACTGCATATAATGCAGCATGTGGATACAGCTTGTCTGACGTTCGACGAATAAAAAGTAGCCTAAGCTCAATGGTGAAATGCCGAACACCCGAAGCAAGGAATTCACACCTATTCATTATTTTGCAAAAAAATAAGGAAAGGAAGGAAGATATATCATGAGATATACTGGATCAAATTGGAAAAGATCTCGCCGTTTAGGTTTTTCAACCCTCGAAACTGGCAAAGAACTTGCCAAGCGTCCCTATGGACCTGGCCAACATGGTAATGATCGCAAGAGAAAACCATCAGAATATGGCAAGCAATTAATCGAGAAGCAAAAACTCAGACATATGTATGATGTGAATGAAAGACAATTCCGCCGCCTCTTCATGATTGCCTTAGGCAGCAGTGAAGTTACCGGCTACGCTTTCATGAAATTGCTCGAGTCCCGCCTCGACAACCTCGTGTTCCGCATGGGCTTCGCCCGCACACGTCGTGGCGCTCGTCAATTAGTCAATCACGGACACATTGAAGTCAATGGCAAAAAGGTCGATATTCCAAGCTATCTATGCAGCGTCAGCGATGTCATCGCCGTCAGAGAAAACAGCCGCACCTTAAAAGTGATTAAAGAGTCGTTAGATTCTCTAGCCACCAAAGTGGGTTGGGTTGAAGTTGATGCCGAAAAGTTATCTGGCAAATTCGTCCGCGATGTCGATCGCAAAGAATTACCACAAGACATCGTCGAATCACAGATTGTTGAATACTATAACCGCAAGTTATAAACCAAAAAAGAACCACTCAATCGAGTGGTTTTCTTTTTTTCTAATAAATAGGATATTTGACTTCTCTTAAGCGGGAATTAGGATAGTTGCCGCGTCCCTCTTTAGCTTCATCTCGGCCATCGAGATTAACGAGGTCACCGGTAAATCCGCAGGTCATGTTGTTGACGAAATATGTTCCGACTCCATACATGCTCACGGGGACTTTTAATTTGCTCCACTCTTTGATTTTTTTGGCGTCGAAGGAAGAGGAAACGATGATTCTCACATAATCAAATCCCTCTTCGTCGAGAGCTTTTCGCAGAGCGAAGACTAATTCTTTGCAGACACCGTGGGGATCGAACCCAGAGATATCTTTATCATCAAAATAATGATCGATCAGCGATTTGGAAGTATCAATTCTGACTGCCGATAATCTCTTCCCGAGGTGGCGAGCTAAGATCAGCGAATCGCGCACCACATTGTTGTGGTAGTCGATTAAGGCAGTAACATTATCATTTGGGTAAGTCTTGAGATAGATATCAGAAGCTTTGCAAACATCACCACCGCATATTTGAATCAAGGCATGGGGCATAGTCCCCATTCCTTTTCCACCCCACCATGCTCCTTGAGCATCAGTGGAGACTTTCTTGATGCCTGCCACATATGTGGCATAGCCATCTCCCACTTGGGTGTAATAATCATCTTGGCGATCAGCCATGGAAAAAACTGGGACATTGCCCGCGACTTTCATCACTTCATGAACATTGGTAGCCACGCTGGAGCGGCGAGCTAAAATACCATCGACAACGGATTCAAGAAAACCGAAGTGCTCATATTTTCCTGTGACTTTTAAAACGGGCTCAAGAGCGTCGATTATATCTCCATCATTGAGAGCCATGATTTGTAGTTCCTCGGGATGGATCGCAAAAGTATGGATGAGCGCAATCGCTTCATCTACTCCACATAGCATTGAATCATCGCGCCTCTGAAACCACTGCATGGTGACGATATGGCCAGGGTTATTTTCGGCGACTATTTTTTGTGATTTTATAAAGTAATTAGCTGAGTAAAAACCTTCTCCTAATCGCGGATTGAACTGAAAAGTTCGGTTAGTAAGACGAGAGATTTTTCCGGTTTCCTTTAATTCAATTTCTTTCATATTTATCTTCTCCTGTTCGAAAAAAGTCTTCTCCCACCACTCCGTCTTCATCCACGAGGTAAATATCGTCATTGCTCGCAATATTTAACTCGCGATTGGTGCAGATGTGAGATTGGGTTTTGCTGTTAGTTTGAGAGATGGCTTCAACTTCTTGACCATCGTACAAAGTCGCGCCCGGTAAGGCTACCACCACTTTGTCGCCAACCTTGAGATTAGGGACTAATTGTCCCTCTAGTATTTTACCACCAATATCTATTGATGAGCGACATAATCCATGTGACATAGAGGTGTTAACAATTTGTCCGATGGCATATCCACTATGAGCAAAATGAGCGAGATTTTCTAGATGATGATTTTCTAAAATGCTGTTGATAACATCGATAAAAACTGAAGAGGGAAAATAGATGAGGCCTTTCGTTTTTATCTTTACTATTTTGCTGATATTGAAAATGTTGTAGCCAATTATTTCACCATCGTGATAGATGATAGCAACATCTCCTTTTCTTTCATGAGAAGTGGGAATGGTTTTTTGGTTAAAAGCCACTAACAAAATATCGCCGATATCTCGATAAGAATAATAGAGAGAATACTTTTCGATCATAGTTATTCTTTCACCGCCACAATTCGATGGATGATTTGCCCTTTTTTGCGAAAGGAAATCTCATATTCGGTCATGGCGTCAAATTTGGCTTTGCCGTCATAATTTTCGGATACATCAGTAACCTTGAAGGAAGAATCTTTTAAAGTTTCTTGTGAGAAAGCAAATAGCTCACCATTATCGGTTTTGATAATGAGCTGTCCGCCTTTATTGAGAACTCGGTAGTATTGCTTAAGGTAATTAATGGAAGTGAGACGCCTTTTCTGATGCCTTTTCTTTGGCCAGGGATCAGAGAAATTTAAAAATATAGTAGCAACGGAATCATTCTCTAAAGAGGCTAAAACTTCATCTGCCCCCGAAAAGATTAACTTAGCGTTGGAGATTCCTTTTTCCACCAGTTTCTTGCAGGTGATACCCGCGCAAGTCACATTGCGCTCGACACCAACAAATAGAACATCAGGATTGAGCTCAGCCATATCGAGGAGGAATTTTCCTTTTCCGCAGCCGATTTCCAGAGCAAAAGGAGAGCTAAAATCTTTTAGTGTCTCAAGGCTCATCATCGCTTCAGAATGCTGTTCAATATATGGTTTAGTCCAAGGTTTATATTTTGTTCTCATCGAGCTTTTTTCCCAATTCAACAATCGCTCTCGCATAGATGGCAATGCTCTTAAATAAATCGGTCTTTTTCATCGACTCTCCCGGTGAATGCATCATCGAATCCCAGCCAGGAAATTGCGTGCCAAAAGCGATGACATTATCAGCTTCTTTAGCGTAGGTTCCACCACCTGTAGTTAAAGGTTTTGATTCCAGATCGCCCGTCTCTTCTTGATAAGCGGCTAGCAACGTGGAAGCCAATACGGAATCCAAAGGATAGAAGAGCAGGGGAGAAATTGACATCACTTCAACAGAGAAAGGTTTGGCATTTTCTTTAAAGGTTTCGATTAGTTGGTTGGGTTCTACTCCATCAACGTGGCGGAAATTGACCACCATCGAAAATTGATTGTTTTCATAATCTAATAAACCAACATTTAAACTGTTGTGGCCCATTGATTCGCTAGAGGAAGAAACTTCTAGGCCTTTTCCTTCTAAATCAGAAAAATGTTCAACAATACTGCGGAGGTTTTCGTCTTCTAAAAAATCGCTGAGAGCTTTGATGGCAATGATGCCGGCATTCAACCCTTCTTCGGGAATTGAACCGTGGGCGGCTTTGCCGATAAAAGTTACTTCCATTCCTTCTTGCAAGAAGTTGACGAGAAATTCAATTCCCTCACTCTGCAGTTTTCTTAGGAAGAATTGATTATCTCTCATCCTGACCACACAGCGCTCGATGACCGAGTTGTTCGCCACTCCTCCATGGATGGAAAACACTCCATTAATATCCATGGATTTTTTAACCTCAAAATTGATAATTCCTTTTTCGCCATATATCAATGGGAAATCCGAGTCTGGAGAAAAGCCCAAGGTTGGTTGAGGTTTTTTTAACTCTTTAAAATAATGCTCCATACATTGGGAGCCACGCTCTTCGTTTCCGCCTGCTAAAAAGCGAACTTGGTATTCTCCTAAGAGATGATTGTCCCGAAGTAATTTCATTGCGTAATAAGATGCTAAAAGAGGGCCTTTATCATCCGCTACTCCCCGTGCGCAAAGAACGCCTCGGTGGTCAGTGACAGTAAAGGGATCTTGATGCCAACCTGTTCCGGCAGGAACTACGTCAACATGCGCCATGATAGTAATATTTTTCTTTCCTTCGCCTAGCAAAATTTCTACGACTTTGTTGTCGTAATTGTTGACGATAAATCCGTCTTTTTTGGCCAGGTCAGCCACAAAGTTTAAAGCTTGGCTCACCCCTTTTCCGAAGGGATTATTTTCGTCGACACTGCTTTGATCATAGGTCGAATCAATTGCTACGAAAGAAGTGAGATTTTCTAATAATAAATCGTGATAATTACGGGCTAATTTTTGATAAATGGAAGGTTTTTGCATATATTTTCTCCTTGATGACTTAATTAAATAGAATTCGTATCCTGATTTTTTTGATAAGGATTATATTTAGGGAACGCTTTGGAAAGAGGCCAAGCTAAAAGCGGGACTACAATTCCGGCGGACACCATTTCAATCACTGCATTCAGCGAGATAATGATTGTTAAAACATTCATAAAGTTATCGTTAAAGGCGGCGGTTGATTTGAAAGCCCAAAGCATTAAAAGGACAGTGACTGTGTGAAAGATGGTCATCATAATCGAACTAACGACAAATAGAATTGATCGGGTTGGAAGCGATTTGGTTTTTTTGGCAGCTTCAAATAAGAGTCCGGCAAGCAAGCCAAAGGCTGCGCGAGGGAGAACGGAGATTAATGGATTCACGAAGGCAAAGTCTATCGAGCTAGCAGGCATCGTTAGCGCTCTTAATAAGCTAAAAACGCCAAAGGCCGTTCCAGCGACTAATCCTTGTTTCCATCCAAATAACAAAGCGACAATTAAGACAATAATGTGAATGGTACAGATCGAAACAATTCCGTAAGATATATAACCCACATTAGGCACAAATGAAATCACTGCAATAATGGCGATTATAACCGCAGACAGAGTCATCTGAAAAATCTTGTTATTTCTCATAGCGGCCACCATTTTTATTGATGATAATATTCAAGCCAATCAAATTGATGTTTTGATCGAATATAAAATCATTTTTTAAGATGTCTTTAATGTAGACAGCCCCACCACCAGTGAGGATATGTTTTGTCGAATATCCCAGCTCTTTTTCCACGCGAGCAATCAAGCCTAAAATCATGTCGCTATGGCCATAAAGAATTCCGGAATTCATCGCTTCAATTGTGTTCTTCGCCAAAACAGATTTGGGCTTTTCTAAAGAAACGCTGGGTAATAGGGCAGCGCGATTGGTCAAGTTTTCCGCGCTGATAGATATGCCAGGCATAATCAATGCTGAAGAAAAGTATCCATCTTTATCGAGGAGAAGGATCTTGCTAGCTGTCCCTAGGTCAGCGATGATACATGGGTAACCATAAATCTCTTTGACGCCCACTAAATCAGCGATCAAATCATTGCCGATTTCTAAGGGGTTATCAACTTTAAAGGTCAGGCCGGTTTTAACTCCTGGTTCAATGACCATTAATTCATGATGAAAAACGCTTTTCAAAGCTCCTTTTAATGGGACGTTTAAAAGCGGAACCACTGAAGAGAAAATGATATTATTGATTAGTTTTATATCAATGCGTTTTGTCTCTACTTGCTGCTTGATTAAAGCCGCGTATTCATCCTGGGTTTTAACCATGTCGACAGTCAAAGAAAATTGATCAATTAGCCGATTATCAACAAATAGGCCAATGTTGATTGTGGTATTGCCCACATCTATGCATAAGTTCATGTTTACCTCCGCTACAATCTCACTATGTGAGTATCGTGCTTTTTTATTATACAACAACAATGTTAATTATTTTATTTTTAACGACAATAATTTTTTTGATGGCTTTGCCCTCGGTGTGACGGAGGACGCCTTCTTGCTTCAAAGCTATCTCTTCCACTTCCTTGTCATCGAGGTCTTTATTAACTTCAATCGTCGCTCTCAGCTTTCCGTTGACTGAGACCGCCATGTTGACCGTAGAGGTGACAATTTTGCTTGGATCATAGGTGGGCCAAGATGAAAAAGCGATGGTCTCATGATGTCCAAGTATTTCCCATAGCTCTTCACCAACATGAGGAATAATGCAGGAAATTAGTTTGACAAATCCTTCCGCGTAGGGAAGAGAAATGCGATTGAGGCGATAGACTTCATTGATGAAAATCATCATCTGACTAATCGCAGTGTTAAAAGCTAAATTTTCGTAATCTTCGGAAACTTTTTTAACGGTCTGATGATAGACGAGATCGAGCTCTGGTACCGTTTCATTGGTCACGCAGTTTGATTCAGCAAACAAGCGAAAGACGCGGTCGATAAATCTTCTAGCTCCTTCAACGCCTTGATCACTCCAGGGTTTGCTGGCCTCCAATGGCCCCATGAACATCTCATATAGGCGGAGCGTGTCAGCGCCGTACTTCTTCACTATATCGCTGGGATCAATGGCAAATTCGGCATATCGCTTGCCCATTTTAATTCCATTAGCTCCCAAAATCATTCCCTGATGATATAACTTCTTGAATGGCTCATCAAAAGAAAGATAGCCTTTTTGGTGGAGATATTTGGTCCAAATTCGCGCGTAGATTAGATGTCCGACCGCGTGTTCTGAACCGCCGACATATAAGTCGACTGGCAACCAGTGGTCCGCTAGTTTTTTATCGCAGAAAATATCATTATTTTGTGGGTCAACATAGCGCAAGAAATACCAGCTGGATCCAGCGCTTCCGGGCATGGTTGAAGTCTCGCGGAGACCTTTGATGCCATCGTGAGAATAGCGCTTCCATTCGGCCGCGTTCTCCAAAGGAGCTAGGCCATTGTGACCGGAATAATCTTTTAAATCGGGAAGGATGAGGGGAAGCTCTTGATCGCTTAATGCGTGGATGCTTCCATCGCTCAGGTGAACGACTGGAACGGGTTCGCCCCAGTATCTCTGCCTAGCGAAAACCCATTCGCGGAATTTATAGTTAACTTTTCTCTCCCCAATTTGGCGAGAGGAAATGAATTCGATTATCTTATCGATGGCTTCCTGCTTATTCAACCCGTTGATAAAGCCGGAATTGATATGGAGTCCATCTCCCTCAAAGGCTTCGCTTTCCACGTTTCCGCCTTCCAGGACTTGGATGATATCGAGATGAAATTTCTTCGCGAAAGCATAATCGCGGCTATCGTGGGCGGGAACCGCCATAATCGCTCCCGTGCCATAAGAAGATAGGACATAGTCAGAAATAAAGATCGGAATCCTCTTTTGATTCGCGGGATTAATCGCGTACCTGCCGATGAAACATCCGGTTTTTTCTTTATTTAAAGAAGTCCTCTCTAATTCGCTCTTTGAACTAGCCTCTTCAATGTAGGCTCTCACTTCAGCTTTTTTATCTTCGGCAACGATCATATTCACTAGAGGATGCTCCGGAGATAAGACGCAATAAGTCGCGCCAAATAATGTGTCGACGCGAGTGGTAAAAACTTCAAAGGTTTGATCGGAATCAGCGACAGCAAAGCGAATCGCTGCTCCTTCGCTTCTGCCAATCCAGTTTCGCTGTATTTCTTTCGTGGATTCTGGCCAATCGAGATAATCGAGACCAGATAATAGCGACTCAGCGAATTGAGGCTGATCGATGACCCACTGCTTTAAATTTTTTCTGACGACTGGGAAACCACCGCGCTCTGATTTGCCATCGATGACTTCATCATTAGAGAGAACAGTGCCCAACGCTTCGCACCAGTTGACTGGCATATCGACATACTTAGCATATCCATCGAGGAATAGACCTCTAAAAATCCATTGAGTCCATTTATAGAAAGATGGGTCGCTGGTGGATATTTGCTTGCTCCAATCGTAATCGAAGCCGAGCTCTTTGAGCTGGTTGGTAAAATAAGCGATGTTTTTCTCGGTAAATCCTTTAGGATTATGCCCGGTTTGAATCGCGTATTGCTCCGCAGGAAGCCCAAAGGAATCGTAGCCCATCGGGTGAAGGACATTAAATCCTTGCATCCTTTTCATGCGGCTGAGGATATCCGTGGCTGTATAGCCTTCTGGGTGCCCGGCGTGAAGGCCGACACCAGAGGGATAGGGAAACATGTCTAAAACGTAGTATTTGGGCTTAGAAAAATCATAGACATCAGTTTTAAATGTCTGATGGTCTTCCCAATATTTTTGCCACTTATTTTCAATTTTTCGATGGTCGTAAGTCATAATTACTCCTTAAAAGTTTTGGTCAGATTTTTGTAAATAGAGAGATATTCTTTTGCGCTCTTGCTCCAAGAATTGTCGGTTTTGAAAGCATTTCTAATCAGCAATTTTCTCAGCGGCACATTCTGCCAGATGTCTAGAGCGTAGAGACAGGTATTGGAAAAAGCTTCGGAGTTATAGTCGTCAAAGCTAAATCCATTAGCGAGTCGCTCGTTAGTACCATCATAGCCGGTGACAGAATCCTTTAGTCCTCCAGTGCGGCGGACGATGGGCAAACTGCCATATCTCTGGGCGATCATTTGCCCCAAGCCACAAGGCTCAAATAGCGAAGGCATCAAGAAGAAATCGCTGCTGGCATATATTTGGTGCGCTAGCTTATCGCTGTAGCCGATATAGATAGCGATATTATTTGGATATCGACTTCTGACGCGCTCGAGCATTTGCTCGTATTTGTACTCGCCAGAGCCGAGCAGAACAATATTCGCTCCTTTTTGCGCGAGATTTTCAATCGCGGGGAGGATGATATCCATGCCTTTCTGCCAGGTTAATCTCGAGATTAAGGCAAATAATGGCTGCCCATAATCGGTGATGTGCAGCTGCTCAAACAAAGCTTTTTTATTGTTTGTTTTTTCTCGGAAAATGCTGACGCCATTATATGGATAAATAATCATCTCATCGTTGACGGGATTGAATTCTTGGTAGTCGATGCCGTTTAAAACGCCGATGAAATCATATTCGCGGAAGTGCAAGACTGAATCCAGGCCCATTCCGCCTTCTAGTGAGAGCAATTCTTTCTGATGATTGGGGGATACAGTAGTAATCTTATCGGCATAAATAATGCCGGCTTTGAGGCTGGAGACTTGATCTTTGAAGCGCAGATTCCCATTTTCGTAAAGAGAGTCGGGAAGATTGAAATAGTCTCCTAATACTGATTCAGGCATCATACCTTGAAAAGCTGGGTTGTGAATAGAGAAGACAAATTTGGTCTTTTTGAAATGTTTGATAGCGTTTTCATCTTCCTTGAAAAGGCAGGGAATCATCCCCACATGCCAATCGTGGCAATGGATGATATCGGGAACGAGAGAGATGTGATAGAGCAATTCTTTGCTCGCAAGAGCGAAGAAAGCAAATCTCTCATTGTCATCCCAGTCACCATAAAAATGGTCGCGATCAAAGTATCGAGCGTTGTCGATGAGATAGTAGGTGATTCCGCTATCGTAGGTATAATAGACATCAGCTCTCTCGCTGCGCCATGACATGGGCACCACATAAGAGCAGACCTTTTTTACTGAAGGCCGAGTGCTCTGCTTAATAAAGCGATAATAGGGAAGAATAATGAAGACTTCTTCGCCCATCACCGCCAGCTCTTTTGATAGGGAATATATGACATCGGCGAGCCCGCCGGTTTTGCATAACGGTCTAGCTTCGCTAGCAACCATCACTATTTTCATTAAATATGAGCTCCTTGTTCGATGAACAAAAATTCATCTTTTTGGCCATTCACTTCATGGCACTGGAGTATTTTAACAGACTTGTCTGCTAAAACGTAGTTCACTTTGATTCCTTTTCCAACCACCGATTTGGTGAAGATGATCGAATTGTCCACTGATGTTCCCTCTTCGATAATCACGTCGCGGGAAATGATGGAATTGCGAACTTTGCCTTTGATGATGCAGCCGTTAGCAATAAAGCAGTTTTTCACATCTGCATCCGGCCCATATAAAGCGGGCGGAGTGTTATGCGTGACCGTGTATATCGGCCAGTCATCGAGGAATAGTTTTGAGCGAAGAGAATAAGTGAGGAGTTCCAATGAATGATTAATATAGTCAGATAAGTTTAGCATTGGAGCCACAAAACCAGTGAATTCCCAAGCGTTAAGCTTGAGCAATTTTTCATCGATGCAGTATCGGAGCATTTTTCGAAGGCCATAAAGAAGGGAGACTTCGCGGGACATTCTCAATATTTTTTCAAAGGTTTCGCGGTTGAAAACATAGGTGCCCAAAGAAACATCCACCGCTTTTTTCATGCCAGCATTGTTTGAGATCTTGCTCACTAAGCCATCTTTTTCAATGCTGAGAGTTCCACAGTTGAGATAATCGGTGTCAGCGGTAATAACATGCTTATAGATGACCGAAGCTTCGGCTCCAGAAGCAATATGCGCGTCGATAAAAGGACGGAAATCGACGGAAGCGAGCATAAAGGGATTGGTGATGAGAATAAAGTCGCCAGTTTCATCTTCGAAGAAGGAGCGGTTGGCGAGCAAATTCGAAATGTCAGTATTGAAGCGAGGATTAGCAATTGTTTTTTCATTGAAAAATAACCGCAGATATCCAGTTTTTGTATTATTGATCCAAGTCTGTCCTTCGCGGACGTGAGCTCGGACAGCGCGGACATTTTTTTCGACCAAGATATTGATGCGGTCGATGCCAGAGTTCGAGAGGTTTGATAAAGCAAAGTCCATCAAGCCATAGCGGCCGAGGAAAGTGACTGCCCCAAGCGGGCGGTTTTCAGTCAATAGACCAAGATCCGGTCCGTCGTGAAGATTGCAGATGCCAATTACTCTGTTCATTTGTAACTACCTCCTGAAACAAGGACAACATCGGGTTTACCTAAATTGATCTCCTGCTTTCCACCGACAACGGTGTCAGGAGCGACAATAGCATTGTTGATTTTGGTGCCCTTTTTGATGCGAGCGCCAGCCATGATGACACAGCGAGTGCAAATAGCGCCCTCCTCGATGACCACTTCATTAGAAACGACGCATGAATCAACCGAGCCTAAAATGATGGCGCCTTGGTTAGCTATGCTTCTTTTAATCGAACCTTTTGTGCCGACATATTGAGGGACGCTGTGAGTGTCCTCACTATATATTTTTGTTAAATCATCGCCATCGAATAAATCAAGCTCTCTTCGGTCGAGAGCGATGTCCATGTTTGCTTGGTGCAGAGAGACAAGCGTTCCGACATCTTTCCAATATCCTTGGAAGCGAAAAGCTTGTAGCTTTTTGCCAGTCGCTAGCATTGTCGGGATGATGTTTTTGCCAAAATCATGGTCAGATTCATCATTTTTTTCATCTTCTTTGAGATAGCTCCGCAAGGTCTTCCAAGTGAAAACATAGATGCCCATCGAGGCTAAGTTGCTCTTGGGAACCTTTGGTTTCTCTTGGAATTCAGTGATGACATCATTTTTATTGACAGCCATGATGCCAAAGCGACTTGCTTCGCTTGGGTCAACTTCAATGACGGAAATTGTCGCATCCGCTGCGCTGGAAACGTGGAGATCTATCATTTCATTGTAGAGGGTTTTATATATGTGATCGCCAGACAAAATTAGAACATAGTCTGGATTTTGAGCATCGAGGAAATCAATGTTTTGGGTGATGGCGTCGGCGGTGCCTTTATACCATTTTGCGCTATCTTCAGTCTGCCTTGGAGTGAGGGTGGCCATGAAGGAGTGCACGCCATTCAAACCCCATTTCTCTCCGTTGCTGACATAGCTGTCAAGAGCTAAAGCCTCGTATTGCATCAAGACTCCGACGTTGTTGATTCCGCTATTCGCGCAGTTGCTGAGAGGGAAATCTATAATTCGATATTTCGCAGCAAAAGAAACGGCTGGTTTAGCGATTTTTTTGGTCAGTGATTCAAGCCTTGTTCCCTTGCCTCCTGCCAAAATCATCGCGACAATTTTATATGGCATTATATGTACCTCCGCGTATAAACACATTGTAGCACACGCACGAGAACTCACAAACCAAAAACAAGATAGGGGGCAACAAAATATTGTTGTTTGCCCTTTTTATTCAACGAAAAAATCGGTAAACTCAATATGATGAAAGTCAGACCCTCTTTTAAAAAGATGCTCATAACCGCCCTGGTGGTGTTTTTGTTTTCCGCTAGCGTCATATTCGCCACCTGCTTTAACATCTTTGTCTTTCAAGACTGGGGATACATTCAATGGCTGATTATCGCTGCATTTGTCGTCACATCAATTTTGATTTTTGTCTTCTCTTTTATGAACTACTTTTACGTGATAAAGAAAAAAGAGTTGATTGTCGTCAAATTTAGGCGCGCTTTTAACTATCCCTATTCGGATATCATATACATCGAGCAAAATTCGAAAAAGAAAAATGCCACCATCACAATAATAATGAAAAGTGGGCAGAGCATATATTTAATGCCAGATTTGCAAAATCAGGTTTACCAGTCGCTGTCGAACAATTGCGACCATTTGCTTTCCAAAGCCGAAATTCAACAAAAATTCCCGAGAATTAAGTTATAAAAAACGTTCATTTGTTTATTGCATAAACTAGTTGATTGTGCTAACATTTTCAAGAACAAAAGGAGGCCTACGATATGTCAAGAGTATGTCCAATAACCGGAAAAGGACCTTTGAGTGGTAATAATCGCTCCCATTCTTTAAGGGCTTCACGCCGTAGATGGAACTGCAATCTTCAAGTCCGCACTGTCGTGGTTGACGGCCAAGAGATGCGAGTTCGTATGTCGACTCGCGCTTATCGCAGTCTCAACAAACAATATAAGTAAATATAGGTTAAATTAACCTGTGATAAAAAATGCGGATGATTCCGCTTTTTTATTTATCTAGAAAGCTAGAGATAAAACGAAAACCAAGATCTCGTTCGCAAACAGGAAGAAAAACAATAGCCATTCGGTAAAGGCCATCGTAATAATGTTTGGACGAACGTATTTGATGCTGCCATCTGGGGCAATTTCTTCTTTCATGCGCAAGTTGAGAGTCAATTTTGGATTCAAGAGAAGAACCATCGTCACCAATGTAATAATGAAGGCGATAATGAAAATGATGAAAGGAATGGGCGAGCTCCCTCCAATCTGCTGATTATAGACATAAGATCCAATGCTGATGGATGTCGGAAGCAAGAAAGAGAAAATCATGTACAAGATAAAAAGCGCGCTGTGAAGGCGAATGAAATCCAAGGGGATAAAGGCAATAGCTATAAATAAAATCGAGGAGATAATTCCCGAGATGAAAATCATGATGAAAAAGCCGTTGTCAAACTTTAAATCAAAAGTGAAAAAGAAAACGCAGGAAGACAAAATTGCTAAAATAAGGGAAACATTGCCGTAGAAATTCTCCGCAAAGGGGCTTTTGTAATTAAGCTCATAAGGAAACATATTTCGGACATTATAGGTGACTTTATACTTATTTTTGTAGCGAATAAAAGAGGTGACTAGAAACAAGGCACCGAATAAAATCGATAGCAGTAAAGAAGGTAAAGTGAAGCGCATTAGATCTTTAAACTCCGAATTGCCTCTTTGATATTCTCAGCTCCAAAAACATAGGAACCAGCCACAAAGACTTCAGCACCCATTTTCTTGCATTCGAGAGCAGTCGTTTCATTGATTCCACCATCGACTTCGATGAGGGTTTTGAGCTCATTTTCATCAAGATAATTTCTTAATCTCAAAATTTTGCCCAATGAATCGCGGATAAAACTCTGACCGCCGAAACCTGGTTCAACGCTCATGATGAGCACGAGATCAAGGCTATATAAAAAGGGGAAGATTTTTGAAATTGGAGTTTTCAGCTTGACAGAAATGCCGGCTTTTGCGCCAGCTTTATGAATGATATCGATGATATCGAAAACCTCGGCATCGCTTTGGCAAGCTTCATAATGGAAGGTTAAGTAATCAGCGCCGGCTTCCACAAATTTAGCGGCATATTCACGAGGATTGGAAATCATAATATGAACATCATTAACTAATTTATGTGTGTGAGCGATGTCCTTTAAAACTGGTAAGCCAAAAGAAATATTGGGAACAAAGTGCCCATCCATCACATCGAAATGAAGCCAATCAGCGCCGGCTTCCTGAATTTGCTTAATATCATCTCCTAGATGAGAGAAATTAGCGGATAAGATTGATGGTGCGACGAGAGCAGTTTTCATTTTTCGTACCTCCGTATTTCAAAAATCGCTTCATTTGATAACGTTAAGTAGCAGTCATAAGCTACTTTAGGAATTATACCATCTTCTAGAGCTTTTTTAACTTCACAGCGCTCCTCGGAGATGTGCAGGCAATTGGAAAAATAACACTTTAAAGAGCGATCAGCAAAACCGGGGAAATATTTTGCTAATTCTTCTTTAAACAGGTTTAATTCAAGAGAAGAGAATCCAGGAGTATCAGCGATGTATCCACCTTCATATGGGAGCAGAATTACTTCTTTGGTTTTGTGTTTTCCTCTCCCAAGAGCGCGAGAGTATTCTCCGACCGCTCGCTCAAATTGAGGATCGATGGCATTGATTAAGGAAGATTTCCCCACGCCAGTTTGACCGATTAAGCAAGTAATGCGGTTAGCGAAGAGATGGCGGACTTCTTCTAAGCCAATCTTTTCTTTGTTGCTGACAAAATAGGTATCGATGTTCATCTTTTGAAAAGTCTCTTTGATGCCATCAATGAGGTTTTGGTCATCATTTTTATCCGCTTTAGTGATGATTATGCTGGCTTTGATTCCATTCATGTTCGCATAAGTGAGATATTTAAAAATCAAAAGAAAAGAAAACGATGGTTCCACCAGAGAAGAGACAATGAGCATTTGGTCAATATTTGCCACTTGAGGCCTTTTAAGTTGGCTGTGGCGAGGGTAGACCGCTTGGATCACTAAATTAACTTCATCGATTTCGACATCATCTCCCACCATCGGTTTGATTGACTCGTGTCTAAAAAGGCCTCGGGCGGGAACACAGTAAATTGCTCCATCGCTTAAGACTGAGTACATTCCACAGTTAAGAGCGAGTATTTTTCCTTCCATTATTTGAAACCAAAAATGCGAGCAAAAAAGCTCTTCTTCTCTTTGAGAAGTTCAGTGTTCTGGGTCAAGAGGACTAAATCATCGTGGAATTCTTGCGCGGAATGATATCGCTCTTTAAAGCTTCTGGCAGTGGCCTTGGCGATGACTTTTTCTACCTCTTTAGAGCAGTGAGGAAGATATTTTTTGGGGGAGGGGACTCGGTCGCGAATATGAGCGACCACAACTGAGACAGGGTCGACTTCATTAAAGGGAACGCGGCCGGTAATTAGCTCAAAGAAAGTAATTCCAGCAGAATAAATATCGGATTGAGGTGAGGCGGGATAACCGCGAGATATCTCGGGAGCCAAATAATGGACTGAGCCAATGATTTCTTTTGGCTTTCCTTTATTCATTGAGATGTTTATTATTTCGGCGATGCCAAAATCGCCAAGCTTTATCGTTCCGTCTGGAAGATAGAATACATTTTGAGGCTTTACATCGCGATGAACGATGTTGTGCTGGTGAGCATATTGAAGAGCAGCAGTCAGTTGAATCATGATGCTGACGGCTTCTTGGATAGGCAAAGATGAGCGGAAATCCAAAACATCTTTTAGATTCTGCCCCGCCACATATTCATTAGCGATATACGGAACGCCTTCAAAAGTGCCATGGTTATAAACCTTGACGATGTTCGGGTGGTCTAAAGAGGCAGCAATTGTAGCTTCGTTTTGAAAGCGGCGGAGATTGATGGGATTCTTCATCACGTCTTCGCGAATCAATTTAATAGCGATGCGTTTTTTTGTGATGAAGTCAGTGGCTTCATACACTTCCGCCATGCCTCCATGACCGATGCGAGCAGTCACTCGATATCTTTCATCAATAATAGAACCTATCTTGATCGGCATTATTTATTAGCCTCCCAGAGGACGATGGCGATGTTATCGCTTCCGCCATTAGCGTTAGCCAAAGCGATCAATTCATTAACTTTTTGTTCAGTGGAATCATCGCTTTTAAGAATTGAGTAGATTGAGTTATCTTCGACGTTATTATATAAACCATCGCTGCAAACTAAGACATTTTCGTTGCAGTAATCAGTGATTTTAATGTCGACATTAAGGGATGGATAAATGCCCAAAGCATTGGTGAGGACATGGCGCTTCGGATGAGTGAGCATTTCTTCTTTGCGAATTTTTCCCGTGCGGTATAGATAAGCGACATAGGTTTGATCTTCAGTGATTTGGACGACTTCTTGGTCGTGAAGCACATAGGCTCGCGAATCGCCAATCTGAGCAGTAATCATATGATTTGACATAATTAAGACCATGGTTAAGGTGGTGCCCATGCCTTGATAAATTGCATTTTTTTGCGCTTCTTGATAGATGGCATCATTGGCTTTTTTGATGATTTCCATCGCCCACTTAACTGCTGAAAAGCGATTGAGGAATTTCTGCTTATCAAAAAATGATTCGCTGATCATCTTGATGGCGATTGAGGAGGCATAGTCTCCTTTATTTGCTCCGCCCATTCCGTCGCAAACAAGCAAGAGAATATTGCCCTTGGTATTAGTTAAAGCATTGGCGCGGTCTTCGTTAGTTAAACGGATTTTGCCAATGTCGGTTCCAAAGGCATATGTACCGGAAATATAGTTCTTTTGTTTCATACTAATTTATCTTCCACTTTAGCTTTTAATTGCCCGCATGCGGCGTCAATATCGGAGCCAAATTCTTTGCGAATAGTCGCAGTAACGCCACCCTTGGTCAAATAGTCGAGAAAGAGATGAATGCGGTTGCCACTGCTTCTTTTATAGCTGCAGAGATTGGTTTCATTATAAGGTATTAAATTCACATATCCCATCGTTCCCTTAATTAATTGTATTAATTGTTGGGCGCATTCTTGGGTGTCGTTAATATCGGCGAGCAAAAGGTATTCATAAGTCACGCGACGACCGCTGACTTTTTCATATTCACGGATGGCTGGCATTAATACTTCTAAGGGGTAAGCTTTATTAATCTTCATCAGCTGGTCCCGGAGAGTATTATTAGGCGCGTGCAAAGAGATGGCGAGATTGGTCTGAAGGCCTTCATGAGCGTATCTTCTGATGGCGTCAGGAATTCCGCAGGTTGAAACCGTGATGTGGCGAGCGCCAATCGCTAGGCCTTTTGGATGATTGACAATGCGAATAAAATCCATGAGGTTATCATAATTATCAAAGGGTTCGCCGGTTCCCATCACCACTACATGAGTGACTTTTTGGCCTTTGCCTTCTGCTTCAAGAATTTGATTGACGATCAGGATTTGACCGATCATTTCATCGGCTGTCAAATTTCTTTGTTTTCCTAAGCGCCCAGAAGAGCAGAAAGAACATCCCATGTTGCAGCCTACTTGGCTGGAGATGCAGATGGCGTTTCCATAGGAATAGCGCATGAGAACGGTCTCAATTTTTGCTCCATCAGCTAATAAGACTAATAGCTTAATTGTGCCATCGGAACTCTCTTGCTTGAGAAAGATAGATGGCAAATCGAGAGAATATTTTTCTTTGAGAACTTCGCGAAATTTCAGCGAGACATCGCTCATCTCGTCAAAGGAGCGAGCTCTCTTTTCGTAAATCCAAGTAAAAAGTTGAGTGGCGCGATAGGGCTTTTGTCCCTCCCGTACCATCTGCTCAGCTAGTTTATTTATTTCTTGAGCGAAAAGATTAAGCATCCTTGCTGACCTCTTTTTTTAATATGGCAAAAAATAAGCTATCTTCATATTCGCTGAATGGGAAAATTTGCTTGTCCACTACGAGCGAGAAAGACGGGTTATTTTCAATGAACCGCTTGATTAGTCTGCGAGATTCTTTTTTGTTGATTGTGGGAATAGCATAGATCAGTTGTCCGCCCTCTTCGACAAGAGCGCCGCATTCCTCGAGAGCCAATTCTTGAGATTTAATAATCCCATCCAATTGATCCGCGGTGAACCGCAAGAAATAATCAGGGGTTGATTTTAAGAGAGACAATTTGGAACTATCAGGGAATAAAAAGAAGGTGTGGACTGGTTTTGAGATGCAGGTGATAATCTGTGAGGGGTCAGCTTCGAAAAATGAAGCGTTTTTAAGATTAAAACTCATGATGGTTTTCTTGCTGGCAAAAAATGCTTGAGCGTCGCCGATAACTAGGTCAAATTTGACATCGCGAGAAAACTTATTCATCAAGCAGAGAAATGCATTGTTTGGGTAGTTTGAATAGATGGCAATTCCCCTAATTGGATCGATATCCGCTTGTGAAAATACTTCATAGATAGACGGGGAGATATCAATGATCTCTTTTTTAGAGAAAGCTATATGCTTTTTGATGTTAGCCTTTTCCTTTGGCATGACAAAATCAGGAAAGGCGGTGGGGGCTAAATCAGAGTATTTATTCAATAATTCTTCTTCGGTGTGCGCTTCCTTATTCACTAAGCAAAAACTGCTGGATGGACGAGAGTTACTACGTAAAATGCGATATGTCAAATGCTCACCATAATGCTTAATCCACATCTTGACAAGCCACAGAGGAGTGTTATAGCGGTAAGATAAGAAATCCGGAGATTCCTTGTTGATTTCGGAAGGGATGAGGTTTTCGGTATTCACATCGATGCTGGCAACGATCTTCGCGACATCTTGAGTTTTGAATCTCTCCACTTGCGAGATGCTTTCGACTAAAATTTGGCTCATTTCTTCCATCGGAACAGAGCGAATAAAAAGCCGATTAGAAAAATAAAGCAAAGCAATGATTTTATTCTCGATCTCTAAGGAGCCAAAGGTCTTCTCGGAAAGATAAGTAAAAATGTAGTAATGGCGGAGAGAGCAGCCGACGCATTTATTGACCTCGCTCCTCTCGATGGGAGTGATCTTTTCATCTTTTAAGATGCTTCGAATCGCTAGATTAAAAGGAAGATTCTTTTCGAGAATGGCGCGAAGTATTTCTGATGATAAAGCAACTATCTTATTCATTATTTACCTGGTTTAAAATCCTTGAAGACATCGCCAGTATAAATCTGGTCATCTTCTTCGCCTTCTTCAAGCTCCTCTTCATCGACGTCTTCCGTGTCGGTGGAGACGAGATTCTCTTCCGTGATATAGCGTGGATATTTATCATTGATTTTTTGGTAGCGATTGTCCTGAGAATAATAATAGAATTCCACCGCGGTATGAATCGCGACTTCGCCGATGCCGTTTAAGAGGAGATTAGCCATCATATCTTGCAAGACGCTGACCTTCATTGGAGCATGAACATGAATCAGTAAATTCCATGAAGTTTGTTCGGTCCCTTTATGAAAAACCATGTCATTGGGAGCGATGAAATTGACCTCATCCTCCTCGACCTCATATAGCTTAGCCACTAGGGGAGTTAGTTCGCGAGATAAATGGCCAACCACAAATTGATCGAGACCATAGAAAATAAGTGTAATCATAAATTGCTCCTTCGAGTTTATATAATACAATATAATACTAATTTTTTGTTAAAAATTGTATGGGTCAATATTGATTGAGATGTCGATGCTTGATTTTTTGGCATAGATTTCTATCAATTCCTTAAGAGTATTTTGGATCGCTAAATAGTCGCGGTATTTAATCAGAACAGTTCGCAAAAACTGAAGGTGGTCTCTCGCGATGTAGGGGGTGGTTGGGCCGAGAATAATCGCTTTGTCGCCAAGGTGTTCATTCAAATAATCGACCACGCTATAAGTGTGGGAAATGACAGTCTCTTCTTTCTTTCCAGAAACGGTGAGGCTCGTTAAAAAATAGTAAGGTGGATAGTTTTGCAATTTGCGCATTCCCATCTCTTTATTGAAGAAGCCTTCATAGTCTTGACGAGCGCCATATGTAATCGCATAATGCATAGGATTGTAGGTTTGAATTATTGCTTGTCCGACTTTGTCGCTTCGGCCTGATCTGCCAACCGCTTGAGTGATTAATTGAAAGACTCTTTCGGAGCTGCGAAAAGAAGGCATGGATAAGCCAATATCCGCTAGGACGATGCCGACGAGAGTAACATCAGGAAAGTCATGGCCTTTTGCAATCATCTGAGTGCCAATCAAAATATCGGCCTCTTTTTTTCGAAAAGATTCAATAATTGAAGGGATTTTGTTGCGAACCTTAGCGGAATCGCTATCTAGCCGCAATGTCTTAGCTTCAGGAAATAGGCGGTGGACTTCATCTTGAATCCTCTCGGTACCAAAACCGGTTTTCATCAGATATTTTGACCCGCATTTTGGGCAAGTATCAGGCATTACTTGCACGTAGTCGCAATGATGGCATTTGAGCATGTTATCGCTCTTGTGAAAGGTTAAAGCAATCCCGCAGGTTGGGCAGCGAAAAACATATCCGCAGTTGCGGCAAGAAACACTGGTCGAAAAGCCCCTTCTATTAATCAATAGAATCGCTTGTTGACGAGCTTTGAGCACGGCAGATAGCTTTTCCCGCAAGGGAATAGAAAAGATATAAGAATCGCGGTCAATATTGTGATAATCCGCTAAATTGATAATCTTGGTGGCTGGTAATTTCTGCTCATTGATGCGCTTGTCTAGTCGCAAGAGATGATAGACTCCATTTTTGCCTCTTGCTCGGGACTCTAAAGAGGGGGTAGCACTGCCTAAAAGCACTTTTGAGTGATGCATTTCTCCGCGCATAATAGCCACTTCTCGAGCGTGATAAAAAGGGATGGAATCTTGCTTATAGGATTCGACGTGCTCTTCGTCAAGGATGATGAGACCAATATTAGCTAGCGGAGCGAAAATCGCGCTGCGAGCGCCAATTACGACTCGCGCTTCCCCGCGAGCAATCTTTCGATATTCATCGTATTTTTCGGCGGGAGTGAGCTCGCTATGCAAAATTGCGACTTGATGTTCAAATCGCCGAATGAAATATTCCATCATCATCGGAGTGAGCGAAATCTCGGGAACTAAGAATAAGACGCTATGCCCTTTTTTAAGCTCTTCGTCGCAAAGAGTCAAATATACTTCAGTTTTGCCGCTGCCAGTTACTCCCTGCAAAAGAAAGACGGGGTCGCTGCTATTATTAAATTCATCGATTACCTTTTGCTGATCAGCGGTTAATAAAGGTGGCTTTTGATATTCATAGTTAGGAATCGCTAGTCGCCTTTTTTCTTTTTTGACAATTTTGATTAGCCCTCGAGAGAGCAATTTCTCCACCACGCTTGGAGACCCGACTTCTCTTTTGAGTATTTTTCTTTCTTTTTTAATCAAGCGGAGGATTTCTGTTTGCTTATCGGTTAAGCTTTCTTCGCTGTAATGATTGATTGATAGATATTGGTCATAGGCAATTTTTGGAGCTCTAAGAGATGACTTTCTTGGCGATAAAGAGGGAGGAAGCATCGATTGAAGCACGCTGATAAAAGGAGCTAGGTAATATTCGGAAACTCGCTTAGCGAGCGAAATTAAGTCTTCGTTGAGGAGTGGCGCATCATCGATGACATCGACAAGATAGTCGAGGTGATAGCCTGTCTCTTCTTCTAATTGTTCAGCAGAAGCATTGCTTTCTTTTACCGATAGAACATATCCGACCAATTGGCGATGATTAAAGTTCACCAGCACTCGAAAACCTTGACCAAGATTTTTATTCCCTTTATAGAGATAAGAAAAAGGACGATCCAACGTGTGACTAGCATATTCAATGAAGAGTTGTACTATTCGCATTTCGAGTTCGTCCTAAGCTTTTGTCTGGTGCATTTTTTTCAAGATTAAATGGGTTATTTCTGAAGCTGCCCTTCCAACTCGGTCATTCATGACGATGTGATCATAATGCTGCGTCATAGTCATTTCTTTTTGACCTTTGGCGAGGCGCTCTTGAATTATCTCTTCTGATTCGCTGCGGCGGTTGCGGATTCTTTTCTCTAAGGCTTTAAGAGATGGAGGCATCAAAAAGAAAGAGATAACGCCTTCGTCTTTTACCTTTGAAAGGACTTGTTCCGCTCCATTGATTTCAATTTCAAGAAAAACATTTTTTCCTTGCTCGCGTTGTTCGGTCACTTTGTCGATTGGCGTTCCGTAGCGGTTTCCAACAAACTCAGCCCATTCGAGAAAGTTGTGATTGTCGATATTCCGTTGGAATTCTTCTGGCGTGACAAAATAGTAGTCAACACCATCTTGCTCCATATTGCGAGGATGGCGGGTGGTCATAGAAATCGAGTAGCTCAAATTTAGCTTACCATTTTTCATGATACGCTTTCTGATCGTCCCTTTTCCTACTCCGGAAGGTCCGCTGAGAATAATTAGCAATCCTTTTTTCATAATTCGTATGCGTTAATTATAAATACATATTTATACTAAGTCCAACTAATATGCTAAAATATGGGCAATGAAACTGACTTTTTCGGCATTAAAGAGCATTATCGATAATTTGAAGGCCAAGATTGCGAATAACTACATTAGCAACATCTCAGTTATCAGCAGCACCGACATTCTTATATCCTTTTCCAAATATCGCGAAGAGAGGCTTTTTTTATCTTTAGATCACCAGTCTCCTTTTATGTATTTTGTCGATAGCCAAATGTCTTTTCCTACGATGTCGGGTCGCATTAATGAGAGCGCGAGAAAAGAAATTAAGGATGGCCTTATTACCGATATTGAAATGCTGAATGATGACCGAATTGTGAAAATGAGCATTTTAAAAACTAACGATGTATTTGAAAAAAATAAAAAGAACTTAATCATTGAGCTTATTCCCACAAAGCCCAATTTAATTATCGCTGATGAAAACCACAAAATAATTTTCGCAGTGCATGAAAATTCTTTAGAGAAATCCCGCCCATTAATGAGAGGTCTGCTATATGAACTGCCAATAAAAAATAGCAGCTATCAGCCAGCAATTGAAAGCGTGGACTTATCAGAAATTAAAAATGCGGCGGAAGAAAAATTGATGGAAGCTTCAAACCGGCAGCATCAAGAGCGATTCGCTCCTCTTTTTCGATATTTTAAAAGCCGCTCAAAAAGCCTCGCAAAAAAAGAAATTATTCTAAAAGAGGAAATCGAAAACGCTCAAAAAGATCTGCTTTATTTAGAGCATGGCAACATGTTATTATCGCTTAATGGTAATTTAGAAGATGCGCTTTTGTACGTTAAAAATCATCAATTAAATTACGATGAAAAAATGAGCATCGGTGTCAACGCTAATCATTATTTTAAAAAGTATAAGAAAGCCAAAAGAACAATCCAAATGGCTGAAGAAGAGCGGCAAAAAGCTCTCGGAGAAATTCAAAAGCTTGATGTTCTATTAGGGCAATCAAAATATATGAGTATTCCAGAACTTAACGAATTGGCCCTCCAGGAAGCACCTCATCTATTTGAAACCAATAATCTCAAAAAGAGCACAGAAAAAGCGGGAATTGCATATGTATTAAAAGATAAGACCAAAATCTATTTTGGCAAAAACGCAAAACAAAACGAACAAATTACCTTTAAAATCGCTCAGCCGTTAGATTGGTTTTTTCACATCAAAGATTATCCCGGCTCTCATGTCGTTATCAATAGTTCCAGCCCAACTGATGATCAGATGTTAATCGCTGGCGAAATGTGCTTAATTCTTTCAAATAAAACTTCGGGAGAAATTAATTTTGCTCAAGTTAAAGAGGTTAAGAAATCTCCAAAAGTTGGACAGGTAAATATTCTTCATTCGAAAGCTTTAACCATCAAAAATATCAGGCGCGAAACATTTGGACTATTAAGCAACTATCAAAAAGTTAGCAATTGACTTTGATGCAATCATCAAGCGTCTGAGTAAAATTCTTATCAATTAAATAAACAGCGACTTTGTTTTCTATAACAAACATTTTTGGGACATAAAAATTCTCTTGATAGGCTGGAAGAAATTGTTCCTCTCCACCATTGGTAATATTTAGAAGAACGCCGTAATCTTCCGCGGTTTTTATCGACGCATCATAATCGATGTGATAGATGGAAAACTTTTTGCCGGTCAAATAATCGGGCAATGTCTCTTTTAATTCAATGCAGTGGCTGCAATTAGAGACTCCAAGAACGAAAATCAAGTTTGATGCGCTATCAACCGTCTCAGACATTTCGCTAACGGTTTCCCACAAAATGTAGCGGGGGTTGGCATCATAAGCAACATAAAAATAAGGTCCTTGATAGGAATGACAACCCGTCAGTAATATCGATAGAAAAAGTAAGGCAAATTTATTTTTCATCGATGCCTTTATTTTCTTTATTCAAAAAATCTTCGCCTTTGATTGATTCACTAGTCGACAAATTCAGGAAGTTTTGCTGCCGCAAGATTTCGTACACTAAAACAGCGACGCAGTTGGAAAGGTTTAAGCTTCTCGCTTCGGGAACCATCGGCAAACGCAATAAGTAGTCTGGGTGATCACGTAAAATCTCGTGAGGAATGCCGGTAGACTCTCTTCCAAACATAATGAAGTAATCTTTCACTGGATCCGAGAAATTAAAAGTGGAATAACTGCGATTAGCGTAGCGTGTGACATAAAAGATTTTTTCATCCGGATGCTTCATTTGAAAATCTTGATAATCAGGGTAATAGAAAAGTTTTAAGTCATCGATGTAATCTAAACCGACGCGCTTTAAATCCTTGCTCTCTAAAGAAAAAGAGAGAGGACCAATAATGTGAAGAGCCGCATGCACGGCTACACAGGTCCTCATGATATTTCCCGTATTTTGTGGTTTTTCAGGACGAAACAAGACGACATGGATCATAGAGTAAATCCGCGAGCTTTCCTTTCGGCATTAACCTTTGGTTCAATCTGATGATGATAGGCTTTAATGCATTCGACGATAATCTCTTTTGCCGCTTCGCGATCTTTCACTTCATCGATCGCGGTATCTTTGCCCTCTAAGGTTTTATAAACGGCAAAGAAGTGTTTGATTTCATCCATGATGTGATCAGGAATCTCGGAGATATCTTTATATTGATTGTAGAAGGGATCGTTTTTGGCGACGGCGATGATTTTTTCATCGGGAAGGCCATTATCAATCATGATTAGGACACCGATGGGAGTGCATTCCACAAAAGCCATCGGAAGGATAGCTTCGGAGCAGAGCACTAAGACATCGAGAGGGTCGAAATCACGCGCGAAAGTGCGAGGAATAAAACCGTAGTTTTGAGGATAGTGAGTAGAGGTGAATAAAACGCGATCCAAAATTAAATGGCCGGTTTCTTTATCTAGCTCATATTTGTTTTTGCTTCCCTTAGAAATTTCGATTAATGCGAGGAATGAATCAGGGGTTACTCTCCCGGCTTTAACATCATGCCAACAATGCATATAAAATCCTCCTGTAATACACTAGTTGTTATTTTATCACAAAGATAAAAAATGGGGTATGTTTCTCAAGATTAGATTGGCTATTGCATCTTTTCAATTGTGGTTCCGAGAGGCAAGAATACCAATCGCCCAAATTTGAACATTTGCAGGCCGCAAGGGATAAAGAGAATGGTCACGCATAGAATCCCACCAATAATATAACAAGATAAAGCGCTCTCCCAGCCAAAAAAGATAGCCCATAAGATATTGAGAAACATCTTAAAGCCAGTCAATTTCGTAAATGTTGGTTCATAGCCAAACGGCCAGAGAGCGAGGCGGGCCAATTTGAAATATTGGAGTCCGATTGGAATGAATAGAATGGTGACGCAGAGAATGGTTCCGCAAAATCCAAAGAAAAGCATCAACCACCATCCCACGAAAATAGCCCATAAAATATTGCCGAACGTCTTCATAAATAAATTTTCACTTTCTTTTAATTAAATAAAAGCCCATCGTCATGCGAACGATGGGCAAGCAATTAAATTAGATTTTTTCGACGGAATCTTGTAAGACAATGCGCGCTAAGTTTCTTGGTTTGCGGCCTTTTTTCAAGACTCTCTCGCCAAGGCTAATCGCTCCGGTCGGGCAGACTAATCCGCACAGCAAGCAGCCGACGCATTTATCATGGTTACAACTTGGATGGCGTTTTTCTTCATCCCATTCCATCGCTTGGTGGGCGCCATCATAGCAGGAGATGACGCAGCGGCCACAGCCAACGCACTTATCCAAATCAATCTCTGGATAGACGACATAGTCGCGGTCGAGCTCTTCAGCAGGGATGAGGTTCTTATTGGCCAATCCCACTAAATCTTCAAGATGGTCAACTTTTTGCTCATCCATATAATGGGTTAAGCCATTGCATAGATCTTCGACAATGCGATAACCATATTGCATGATAGCGGTTGTGATCTGCAAGTTTTTGCACCCTAATAAGATAAATTCGGCAGCATCTTCCCAGGTTTCAATTCCCCCGATGCCAGAGATTTCGGCATTCTTGAGTTTGGGATGATTTCTCATCTGTTGAATGAAACGAAGGGCGACTGGTTTAACGGCTTTTCCGGAATAGCCAGAGATGGATGATTTGCCATTGATGATTGGCAAGCCGACTTTCTTATCCAAATCAACATTGATAATTGATTTGATGGTGTTGATGGCTGAGATGCCATCCGCTCCGCCTTCTAAGCTGGCGATAGCAGGATCGCACATATCAGTGATATTAGGTGTCATCTTGGCCATGAATGGTAACTTTGTTGCGCGGCGGACAGCGGCGCAATATTTGCGGCATAGTTCTGGGTTGCTTCCAACGTCAGAACCCATCGCGTGCGAAGTCATCTGTGGGCAAGAGAAGTTGAGTTCAATCATGTCCGCGCCAGCTTCAGTGACTAAGCGAGCTAATACTTCCCAATCTTCCTCATTGCTACCCATGATGGATGCGATAAGGACTTGATGGGGATAATTCTTTTTTAATTTGCGGAGATCGGCGAGGTTCTCTTCGAGAGAATGCTCGGCGATTTGCTCCATGTTTTTAAAGCCGACAAATGGCTCGTTTTCTTTGGTTAAAGCATCGAAGCGAGGAGAGACTTCATCGATGACATAGTGCTTAGGACCGATGGTCTTAAATACGACGCCTCCCCAACCTGATTCGTAGGCCTTCGCGCACATATCGTAGCAGTTGCCGACAGGCGAAGAAGATAAGCAGAAAGGATTTGGGAATTTAACACCCATGAAGGTGATTGATAAATCTTTGTGTACCATACTTATTTACCTCTTACAAATTGCTTTACTGCGTAAGCGACTTCTTTGCCGGTTCTGACGCCCCAAACCACGGTTTTTTCTCCGTGGGCAATATCTCCAGCGATGAAGATCTTGCTGCCATGAAGGTGATTGCCTTCGACTTTGGCTTCGCCGCGTTCAATCTCGAGGCCTAATCCCGCTGGGTCGACCATTTGGCCAACTGCGAGAATGATTAAATCAGCCTTGATTTTTAATTCGCAAGGAATGACGCGGTGCTTGAATTTGACGATGCCACCACGGGCGGTGCCAACAGGGACATATCCATCGATGATGGTAACACCTTGTTCTTGCGCGCCGAGGAGCTCTTTTTTGCTCGCTCTAAATTCGCTGAATTGCTCGTAGACAACATCAGTGACATGAGGGCAACCCAAGAGTTTTAAAGAGGTGACTGTATCCATTGCGACGTCGCCACCACCGATCACTAAAACATTCTCGGGGATCTTTACTTTTCCTTTTCTTGACTTAACTTGTTTCAGCCAATCGACCGCTAATTTGACTTTGCGGTTGTTGGCGAACATCGGAAGCATCTTTCCTTGGTTCGCACCGATGGAAAGGATGACTGCATCGTTATCTTTCTCTAAATCTTTTAAAGAAACATCTGTGCCAACACGAGTGTTAAGAGCGATATCCACACCGAGATTAACGATGCGATCAATCTCTCGATCAACGACCGCGTTGGGCAAGCGATATTCAGGAATGCCATAGCGGAGATAACCGCCGGCTTTGGCATCCTTTTCATAAATCGTGACTTTGAACCCTTCTAATGCGAGTTCGGCAGCAGCGGATAATCCACCAGGACCACTTCCCACCACGGCGACTTTTTTGCCGTTGGCTGGTTTCGGTTCCCAAATGTCCATTTTGGTGGCGGCTTCAAAATCGGTGATATAGCGCTGAATGCGGCCGATATCAATGGGCTTATCAATGCCGCTGCGAGAGCAACCTTCTTGGCAGTATCTCTCTGTTGGGCATACTCTGGCGCAGATGGCTCCGAGAGCGTTATTGATTCTCACGGTTTCAGCAGCACCTTTAACATTTTTAAAGCGCACCGAGCGAATGAATTTTGCTGGGTCAGTTCCAGCGGGACAACTGGATGAACATGGAGCATCAAGACATAGCAAGCAACGAGAGGCTTCCTCCATCACTAAACGAGGGCTATACCCTGCTTCATATTCTTCTTGGTATTTTTTAGACATGTTTAGTCTCCTCCCCAAGTTAAGAACAATCTTAAAGTTATTTTAGCAAAAAATGAGATTAGTAAGATATATTTTATTGAAAGTTGCGCACCTTTATGGTGAAAATAGCAAATCTTCGATACTTTTTTAGTTAAAAATGGATAAATAAATAATCAAAAATATGGTGTTTAATTCATCACGTCGTCTTCGGTGAAAATAACGCCTTTAATCTCATCGCGCTTCTTTCGAGCGAATAGCTGATTGACGGCTTGCGACACATCGAGTTTATTGTGTGCTACTTCGTAGACCACATCGATAATCGGCAGCTCAACTTGATATTTTTCTTCTAGTTGTTTGGCGGCTTCAAGCGCGTATATTCCTTCGACTACTTGACCGACTTCTTCGAGAGTTTTTTCTAAAGAATGGCCTTGGCCCAAGAGATAGCCGGCTTTGTGGTTGCGAGAATGGACGCTGGTAGCTGTGACGACAATGTCGCCGATACCGGCGAGACCAAAGAAGGTCTTCTCGTGACAGCCCATAGCTTTTCCTAGCCGAGTGATCTCCACTAAGCCGCGAGTGATGATAGCTGCTTTAGCGTTATCTCCATATCCTAATCCATCGGACATGCCAGCGGCGAGAGCAATGATGTTTTTAAGCGCGCCGCTGATCTCCACCCCTCTGACATCAGGGTTGGTATAGACGCGCATGGTTTGATTGGAAAAAGTGTCCTGCACAATTTGGGCAGTCTTTGGGTTTTGGCAAGCTGAGACGATTAAAGTTGGCAAGCCAATCGCCACCTCTTCCGCGTGGGTTGGCCCCGATAGAGAAACGTAATCGAAATCGCTTCCTAAAACGTCCTCTAGCACTTCGCTCATGGTAAAAAGAGTGGTCGGTTCAATGCCTTTTGCGACATTGACGATGATTTGATTCTTTTTTAAAAAGGGTTTAGTTAGTTCCGCGGTCTGGCGAATAAAGACTGATGGGGTCGCAAAAACGATGATGTCTTTTCCTAGACAAGTTTCCTGAACATCGCAAGAAAAGTGCAGGCTTTTTGACAGAGTGCAACCAGGTAAATTCTTATGCACAAGGTTCTCTTTTAAAGTGGCGACTTCTGCTTCAAAACGCGACCATAAAGTAACCTTGTGTTCGCTCCTGGCAAGCATATTAGCTAAAGCAGTGCCCCAAGTGCCAGCACCTAATATTCCAATCTTTCTCAATTTAGTTACCTCGATAGGCTTTTCTTAAAATCTCCACCATATCGTCCACCATTGGGAGGCGAGGATTGGCGGGTGAGCATTGATCTTCATAGGCTAAGACGGCGATATCTGATAAGCGAGCTTCCCAATTTTCTTCTTTGATGCCACAGGCTTCAAAATTAGGATTGAGCCCGACTTCTTTGCAGAGATTTGTGACGGCTTGAGCAAGGGCTTCCACTCCTTCAGCAGGAGTCTTGGCGTTGAGCCCTAATAGCTGAGCGATTTCTAAGTATTTCTTGTCGGCGCAGTAGACATTATATTTAGGCCAAACCGATAGCTTGCTTGGCGTCACTCCGTTATAGCGAATGACATGCGGCAATAAAATAGCGCATGTATAACCGTGAACGGTGTGGAATTCTGCTCCGACTTTATGAGCGAGAGAGTGAGTCATGCCTAAGAAAGCATTAGCAAAAGCCATGCCGGCAATTGTCGCGGCATTGTGCATCTTTTCGCGAGCCTCTAAGTCGTGAGGCCCGTCTTTTACTGCTCTCGGCAAATAGTCAAAAACCAATTTGATGGCTTTTAAGCATAGCCCATCAGTAAAATCGCTAGCCATCACTGAAACGTATGCTTCAATAGCGTGAGTCAAGACATCCATTCCCGTCATCGCTGTCGCTTTGGGAGGAAGATTAGTCGTGAACTCAGGATCGATAATGGCGATGGTCGGAGTTAGAGAGTAATCAGTGAGCGGGTATTTTTTATTATTCTTTTTATCAGAAATGACCGCGAAAGGAGTCACTTCGCTGCCTGTACCACTAGTGGTAGGAATGCAAATTAAGCTTGATTGTTTTCCTAATTCAGGATACTTAAACGCTCTCTTGCGGATATCCATGAATTTCTGTTTGAGATCGTCGAAGTTGACTTCCGGGTGCTCGTAGAACAGCCACATTCCTTTAGCGGCATCCATGACGGACCCACCTCCAAGGGCGATGATGGTATCGGGCTTAAAGATATTCATCATTTCCGTGCCTTTGCGGACGGTCTGAATATCGGGATCGGGTTCAACATCGCAGAATAGTTGCATGGTAACTTTATTCCTTCGGGAATTGAGCATGTCGGCAATCTTTTTAAAGAAGCCGAACTCCACCATCGAGGTATCGGTGACAATGAAGACTTTTGTAAGATTTTTACAAGATTGAAGATATTGGATTGAATTTCGCTCGAAGTATATTTTTCGAGGCACTTTGAACCATTGCACAGTATTTCTCCTTTTTCCCACTTTTTTAATGTTTAATAGATTGACAGCGCTGATGTTTCCACCGATGGAATTGTGTCCATAGCTTCCGCATCCAAGAGTCATGGATGGGAGGAAGGAATTGTAGACATTGCCTATTCCACCAAAGGTGGCTGGAGAATTCCAAATGATTCTCATGGCTTTGACTTTTTCGCCGTATTTGTCAGCCATCTCTTGTTCTTTACAGTGTATGACTGCGCTATGTCCTAAACCGTTAAAGCAGACCATCTCTTCTGCTCTTTCAAATCCTTCTTCTTCGCTTTTAACTTTGAAGAAGGCTAGCACGGGAGAAAGCTTTTCGCGGCTCATTGGTTCCTGGGGTCCAACCGCTTTGCATGGAACGCCAAGTATTGATGTATCTTTTGGAACGCTAAAACCAGCTTGCTCAGCGATGAAGTGAGCGGATTTGCCCACCACATCAGGGTTCAACTTGCCTTGTTCAACACCTTGATCGCCAGATGCAAAACCAAACATGTAGCGAGAGAGTTTAATTTTTTCTTCTTCGCTGACAAAATAGGCTTTAAATTGCTCGAATAGTTTGATTGATTGGTCGTAAATATCGGCATCAATGATGGCTGCTTGCTCAGAAGCGCACACCATGCCGTTATCGAACGATTTAGATAAGACAATGTCATTGACTGCTTGATGGATATCGCAAGATTTGTTCATGTAGGCAGGGACGTTACCTGCTCCGACACCCATGGCGGGTTTTCCACAACTGTAAGCGGCTTTGACCATCGCGTTTCCACCAGTGGCTAAAATAGTGGCCACATCGGGGTGATTCATCAGAGCACTCGTCGCTTCCATGCTAGGTTTTTCAATCCATTGAATGCAATTCTTTGGGGCGCCAGCGGCTTCGGCCGTCTCTTTCATGACTTGAGCGGCTAGTTTGCTACATTGCTGGGCGCTTGGATGAAAAGAAAAGATTATTGGGTTGCGTGTTTTTAAGCAAATTAAACATTTAAAAATTACTGTCGAGGTGGGGTTGGTAACAGGAGTAATACCACAAATAACTCCAATGGGTTCGGCAATTTCAGTGATTCCCGTCACTGGATCATCGGAGATGACTCCAACAGTTTTTAGATGTCGCATGTTATTGACGACATATTCACAAGCGAATAGATTCTTAGTCGCTTTATCTTCAAAAACGCCGCGCTTAGTTTCATCGATGGCAGCTTTGGCTAAGGAACCATGATGATCGAGTCCAGCCACGCTGCATTTTGCGACAATATAGTCGATTTGTTCTTGCGAAAAGTTCTCAAATTCGTTGAGAGCCTTAACCGCATTAGCGACTAATTTGTCTACTTCTTTTTGGAATTCAGGAATTGGGGTGGTATTCGCCATATTCTTACCTCACTTAAAGACTTTTAGACTTTAATACTATATCAGTTTATATTTTTTTGCGTTTTTCAACAACAAGTAGGTTCATTTAGCAGATGGCTCGTTTAATTTTAAGAGAAAATGGTTTATAGTTTTTTTATGAAAAAGTGGCCTTTTTTAGCGGTATTAGTTCTCTCGCTTACTAGCTGTGACAAGGCGCGTAATCCTTACGCTATTTTTACTTGTCAAAATGTCGACATGCAATTGGCTATCAACGCGTCAACTTTTGTGGAAATATCTAATTCTGAATTATCTTCTTTGATTGATTCTGGAACTAGCTTTCCGCTGTTCTTATTTTCGGAGTCTTGCTCATATTGTGAAACAGCCAAACAAACCCTAGCTTCTTATGCATCCAATTATCACTGTCTTATCTATTCTTACGAGTATGCTCCACAAAGTTATTCGCTGCTTGTCGCTTCCTATCCCAATCTCTTTCCAAATCAATTTGTGAGTCCTTCACTATATTTAATTAGTGAGAGCTCATTAACCTATAACTTTCAAACAAATGTGCTGCTTAACTACGGTCAATTTCGACCGGTAGCGAATCAGCATCTTCTCTACTCGCCAATTCAAGCCTTTACCGAGCAAAATAGCTTTGATTATATTCTGGATAATCAGGAAGATAATTTCTTTTTTATCTATGATAATTTTGATGCTCCATCACTGGAATTATTCAACGAGATATTATTCCCATTAGCAATCGATCAAAAAAATAAAAAAGTCACACTAATTGACAAAAAAATCCTTCAAAATGGCGTATTTTCTAATATTTGCGCCTCATTCCAAATTGCTGAAAGCGAGAGCAACATAGCAATTTGGCAAAACAAAAAAGGCGGAATAAAAACCACTCCATATTTGAGCGATAATGGAGTGGAATTAAGCGAATGGTTTACTATTTATCTGTCTGAATAAGATGGATGCGATTAATAGCGCGGGCTAAAGCTAATTCAGCTCGCTTTTTATCAATGGTTTTATCCGAGCTATCACTTAACCTTTGTTCCGCTCTCATTTTTGCGTCAAGTGCTCGTTGCAAATTAATCTCATCGCTTCGTTCAATTGAATCGAGCAAAAGGGTTACACCATCTTTGTCGATGCTGATAATACCTCCGCCAATCGCATAGATATAGCGAGTAGCATTTATCTCAATCACCATCTTCGAAATCACTAGCGATGATACTAATGGCGCGTGCTCAGGCAAAATTCCAAGCAAGTAATCTTCTGATTGAACTTCCAAAAATGAGGCATTGGTTTTTAAATAGTGCCCAAAAGGAGTATAAATATCCAGAAAAAAACTTGCCATATTATCTTAGGGCTTCCGCCTTTTTACGCGCTTCATCAATTGTCCCGACGTAAAGGAAAGCAATTTCAGGCAAATCATCCGCTCTGCCATCTAATATTTGTTTAAAGCTCTCGACGGTATCTTGCCGTGAGACATAAATGCCTTCGATGCCATTGAAATGGGTCGCGACATGGAAAGGTTGAGAAAGAAAATTGCGAATTTTTCGCGCTCTTTCAACGCTTTTCTTATCCTCATCAGACAGTTCATCAATTCCGAGGATGGCGATGATGTCGCTGAGCTCACGATACCGCTCCAAAATTTCAATTACTTTGCGCGCGACTTGGTAATGCTCTGGTCCAACGATGTCGGGTTCGAGAGCAGTGGAAGTGCTATTTAAAGGATCGACAGCAGGATATATACCAAGAGCCGCCGTATTTCGATCCAATACCGTTTTTGCATCGAGGTGAGAGAAAGCGGTGGCTGGAGCGGGGTCAGTCAAATCATCAGCGGGGACATAAATCGCTTGCACAGAGGTAATTGATCCATCTTTTGTCGAAGTAATTCTCTCCTGTAGTTGCCCCATTTCTGTCGCCAATGTTGGCTGGTAGCCAACTGCGCTTGGCATTCTTCCGAGAAGAGCCGACACTTCGCTTCCTGCTTGTGTAAAGCGGAAGATGTTATCGATGAAAAGCAAGACATCAGTGTGCTCATAATCGCGGAAATATTCCGCCATGGTCAAAGCTGATAATCCCACTCGCATACGGGCGCCCGGTGGCTCGTTCATCTGCCCAAAGCACAAGGCGGTCTTTTCCAAGACGCCAGAATCTTTCATTTCGCGATATAGATCATTCCCTTCGCGGCTTCTTTCTCCGACGCCGGCAAATACGGAAATGCCACCCTTTTCTTGGGCTATATTATGCATCAATTCTTGAATAAGGACAGTTTTTCCAACACCAGCACCACCAAATAGGCCGATTTTTCCTCCGCGAACGTATGGGCAAAGCAAATCGATAACTTTAATGCCGGTTTCAAAAATTTCAGTCTTCACTGATTGGTCTTTAAACTTTGGCGGGTTTCGATGAATTGACATTTTTTTAGAATCTTGAAGTTCTGGCAACCCATCAATAGGTTCGCCTAAAACGTTAAACATTCTGCCTAGTGTTTTGGGCCCGACAGGTACATTGATTGGCTTTTCCGTGGAGATGACTTCTTGCCCGCGAATCAGACCTTCGGTTGGTCCCATCGAGACAGCGCGAACGATATCGCCACCGACATGCTGAGCGACTTCTAAAACTAATTTTTGTCCATTTGGGAGAGGAATTTCTAAAGCAGTCAAAAGTTCCGGCAGATGTTCATTTTGAAATTTGACATCGACGATTGGTCCAATGACTTGATTGATTTTACCTCTGATAAGTTTCTTTTCCATAATTTCCTCCTATAGGGCTTGTGCGGATGCAACAATTTCGGTTATTTCTTGAGTGATTGATGACTGGCGAGCTTTATTAAATTCAATATGCAAATTCTCCAGCAGTTCTTGAGCGTTATCAGTAGCGCTATCCATCGCGTTTCTGCGCGCGGCGTGTTCGCATACTTCTGATTCGAGTAATTTGCTATAAATAAATGTTTTTAAGTAAAGCGCAAGAAGGCTGTCAACCAATTTTTGGGGCGTAGGCTCCAAAATGGGAGCGAATGTTAACTCATTATTCTCGCAAGGCTTCTTGGCTGGGAGAATAATGACGTCTTTAGCAAGAAAGACAAAAGAATTTTTAAATGAAGAATAGATCAAGTGAATTTGTTTATATCGACCCGCAGCAAATTGCTCAATGACAAAGCTGGTGAGCTGACGAATAATAGCTTGATTATCGATAGAGTGATAATTTGAAAAATCTTCAAGCAAGGTGAATTTGCCATTTTCAAAATGGCTGAGTCCTTTTTTGCCGAGTATGACTGCATCATCATTTTCTTTTAATGAAACATCGGCTATTTTAAAAATGTTATTATTATATGCTCCGCATAATCCTAAAGTTGAAGAAACGATAATATATAGATTTTTCTTTGCTTCACTATTCTCATTAATGAGGGGATTGTGAACCTTTTTGGCATAGCGCAAAACATCATCGGTAATTTTTGCAATTTGGTTAGAATAAATGCGGTTGGTGAACATTTTATTCTTCCACTTTTTAAGTTTTACCGTCGAAACCAGTTTCATTGCGCTAGTGACTTTATAAGCGCCATTCACTGTTTTGATACGCTGTTTAATACGAGTGATTTGCTGAGACATACTCTTCCTTTATTCTTGTTTGCTGATTGCGAAATATTCCTCGATTGCAGAGCGCAATTTACCTTCCAATTCGGGGGAAATTTTCTTTTCTTTGTCGATAGAATTCAATAAAGCTTTATGGCTAGTTTTAACATAGTGATAACACTTCTCGAGAGTCGGCTGAACTTCATCGGGATTAATCTCATCTAAAAAGCTATTTTTTGCCATGAATAAATCAAATACTTGATGAGCTAAGGAATAAGGCTGATATTGATTTTGCCGTAAAACGCGCATCAGCACTTCTCCATGCTTGAGTACTTTTAATGTGCTGGAATCTAAGTCGCTGCCAAATTGAGCAAAGCTTTTCATTTCAGAAAAATTGGCTAGGTCAATTTTCAAAGAGCGAGTAACTTGTTTCATCGCTTGGTATTGGGCATCTCCTCCCACACGAGAAACCGATAGGCCGCTATCGATGGCTGGTCTTTGACCAGCATTAAATAAATCATTGCTCAGAAATATCTGCCCGTCGGTAATAGAGATAACATTGGTGGGAATATAGGCGGAGATATCGCCTGATTGAGTTTCGACAATCGGAAGAGCGGTTAAAGAACCTCCTCCATATTTTTTGTCGAGTTTACATGCTCTTTCTAACAGGCGGCTATGCAAATAGAAGACATCGCCAGGATAGGCTTCTCTTCCGGGCGAGCGCTTGAGCAAAAGTGAAAGGGCACGATAGCTGACTGCGTGTTTGCTTAAATCATCATAAATGATTAACACATCTTTGCCTTGGTGCATCCATTCCTCTCCAATCGCGCATCCTGAATAAGGGGCAATGTAAAGTAGAGGAGCTGGTTCGCTAGCTGTAGCGGCCACGACGACCGTGTAATCCATCGCATCAAATTTCTTTAATCGATCGACGATCTGAGCCACCGTGGAATTCTTTTGACCGATCGCGACATAGATGCACAAAACACCTTTGTCTTTTTGATTGATAATCGTGTCGATGGCAATCGCGGTTTTTCCGATTTGGCGGTCGCCAATAATCAATTCTCGTTGTCCGCGACCAATTGGTATCATCGAGTCAATGGCTTTAATACCTGTCTCCAAAGGAGTGTTGACGCTTTCACGCATGATAACTCCAGGAGCAATCACTTCAATTGGACGCCGCTTTGTGCTCTTGATTTCTCCTAATCCATCGATGGGTTGACCGAGAGCGTTAACCACTCTGCCAAGCATTCCATCCCCAACCGGGACCTCCATCACTTCTTTGGTTCGCTTAACAGTGTCGCCTTCTTTGATTAAAGTATCGTCACCTAAAAGAACAACTCCCACTTGATCGGCTTCTAGATTCATCACCATTCCACGGATATCGTGGGGGAACAAGAGCAGTTCGCCAAGCATAGCTTGATCGAGACCATAGACTACGGCGATGCCGTCTCCTACTGTCACCACTACCCCCACATCACTGCTTTCAATTTCGTGATGATAATTTTTGATTTGTTCTTTAATAAGAGCGCTGATTTCATTAGCGTTTATTTTCATATGAGCGATTCTCCTTTTCTAAAAGGCTAACTTTCATTTTTTCAATTTTTCCACTGACAGATCCATCATAGATGTGGCTATTAATCAGAACTTTAATGCCTCCGATTAAGGCTGGGTCAATCCTGCTAACTAGTTCGATTGAACATTTTTCTAACTGAGCGATTTTGCTTTCAATTTTCCGCTTTGTTTCTTCGGGAACAGGAACTGTCGAATAGAGAATTCCTTCTTTAACGCCGAGATGTTCATTGCAGTAAGAATTGAAACTGTCGAATATCTCTATCAGCAGTTTCGCGCGATTATTTTGGCATATAATTTTTAAGAAGTTTTTGACATCTTCATCGAGGCTATTGAGATTCTTGTCAATAATGTTGAGTCTCTCTTCCAAAGACAGAAAAGATGAGCTGAGTACAGTGATAAAATCAGCATTTTGCAATAAAATGTTTCTTAGTTCTTTTATCTCTTTTTGCCGTGTCTCAACAACGTTTTGTTCTAGAGACAAAGAGAATAAAGCTAATCCGTAAGAAGAGGTGACTTCACTCATAATTAGTTCAATTTCTCAATGAAATCCTCGGCAAGTTTGGCATTGTCTTTTTCATTGACCTCGCGCTGGAGAATTTCTTGGCTTGCTGCCAGAGCGACCGATATCATTTCGCGGCGAATGTTTTCTAAGGATTTCTCCTTGGACTTTTGGATGTCCATCTCCGCTTCATTTTGAAGCCGTATGACATCTAATTTGGTTTCTTGAATGATTGATTCCCGCTGTTTAGTCGCTTCTTGATTGGCTCGATCGATGATGCTTGAAGCTTCTTTTTTGCTAGACAAAATTGTCTCTCGAGATTGTTCGAGATTCTGCTTAGCAATCGCTTTGTCTTTCTCACTGTCAGAGATGTTATTCTCAATATAGTCTGCGCGTTTTTTCAGCATCTTTTTTAAAGGCTTATAAGCGACAAACATAACGATAATAATGAGCACTACAAGGGAACATAATTGCACGATAAAAGGAAATAGGTGAGGAATAAGATTTGCGCCAATTTTGCCAATCTCTTCGCCTATGTCAATGAGTATCATCATATTGATGCCATAAATCATAATAAAGGCTCCTTTTTAACCAGCGAACTGGAACACACATAAAATTGAAATAAGAAGCGAATAAATCGCGGTTGTTTCAACTAAGGCACAGGCTAAAATCATACTATTGCGAATTGTTTTAGCGGCTTCCGGATTGCGAGAAATTCCATCAATCGCATGGGCGCAAACAAGCCCTTCGCCAAGAGCGCTTGGCATAACGCCCCAAACAGCAATAGCTGCTGCGAGATAATTCATATTATTGCTTACCTCCTTCCCTTATTAGTTTGATATCAGAAGATTGAATTTCATCTTCATCGGGTATCTCTTGACCGACAAAAATTGTCGTCAAGGAGATAAAAATAGTCGTTTGAATAAAGCCAGAGAATAGATCAAAGTAGGCATGTAGTATTGGCGTTACTATCGGAGCGATGAAAATGCCGCTCCATTCTGTGGCAATAAGACCGCCAAATATCGTAGTTGATAGATTTTCTAAAGCATAATATATGATGGACATTAAAGTAAAGCCAGCAACTGCATTTCCAAATAAACGCAGTGTCAACGACAATAAAGGGGCCCACATTGACAGAAGATTAACTGGCAAAAAGACCGGGAATGGCTCTATATATCTTTTAAAATATCGCCATTTAGTAAATCGAATTGAAATGATGTGGATAGAAAGAAAAGAAATCAACCCCAAGGAGAGAGGAACTGCCATATTGGTGACTGGGGATGGGAGGCCGGTCAATCCAAAGATAAAAGAGATAAAAAGATATATGGCAATTGCCATAATAAATCCGCCCATTCCGGGAAGTCTAGAACCAATCATGTTCTTGGTAAAGCTATCAAAGAATTCAACGCCCATCTCACCAATAAGAAGCAAACCTTTTGGCTTTTTTAAAGGATTATGAAAATGCGCTCTGATGCCGATAATAACAGAGAGAAGCGCCACGATTACCATCACAATAAGTGATGAAATAATTTCGGGCGGAAATGTCCATGAGAAAAAATCATCAAACATTTGGAATTTCCTTCTTTTTGAGGACCGTCAGTATTAGCAAGACTAAGAGTGGATAAAAATATCCACCTAATATTGCAAAAATATTAAAAATTAAGCATCCCTTTTCAAAGATTAACCAGCCGGAGATAACCATTGCTAAAGCCAAAATAACAAAGCGAACAATAGCGACAACAATGCTGCCTATCCCTTTGGAATTTTGCTTTGATTTTTGCTCTAGCAAGCCCAATGAGAGGTAACTCATAATGCTGATGGCAGCCCCAACGACCATCCCTAATGGGATGTCTGGATGTCCGATGAAAAGCAAAAAGGACATGCCTAGAACAAACAAGACTAAAAGAGAGGCTGAAAAAACAGTCACTTTAAAATATATATTTAAGTGGTTGAATTTCTCTTTCATGCGATTATTTCACTGCGATTCTTTTTAAGCGGGTAACTTCAGCAATGCCGTCTTTACACTTAAGAGTGATTTCTCCTTCAATGAGAGGGGAAAGATATTCGCGAAATTCATCTGACATGCGCGTGTTGTCAACCATCATTGAGGCAGGGATGCGCGCTTCAGCGTTGGCGATTTTGCCTAAGTTGGCTAACTCGTAATTAATGATATAAGGATGAGAAGATATGCGCTTGAAAACAATCATGTTTCCAGTGAAGCCTTGCAGGGCTGCTTGAACGGCGATTTCTCCGGTGCGAATTGCTTCGTTGCGATCAGTTAAGGAAATAAAAGCAGGGAAAGCTCGTTGGGTAAGAGATAGCTCCACTGAACGAGTGGGAATATTTAAGCGATCTTCCACGATATTGCATAAGTCAGCAGCCGCTCCTCCTAGCTGAGCGTGGCCGAATCCGTCGACGCGGACACGAGACATATCTCTGGGGAATTGAATTCCTTCGGAAATAGCCACTAAAGCATAGCCGAATTTTTCATAAACTTTTTGGACATCAATCAAAAATTGTTCGAGGTCAAATGGGCGCTCGGGAATATAGAAAAGATGAGGTCTGGTATCCTCGGGAAGGACATCAGGGGCAGCGGTGAGCCAACCAGCGTTTCGACCCATGATTTCAATGATGTGAATCTTGCCTTTTTTGAAGCACTTGGCATCCATCGCAAAGCCGTTAATCGCATTAATGACGAATTTTGCGGCGCTGGGGAAGCCGAGAGAGTGATCGGTACAAGCTAGATCGTTGTCGATGGTTTTTGGGACGCCAACGACCACCATGTCTAATCCGAGTTCATCAACTAATAAAGAGAGCTTATTGCACGTATCCATCGAATCATTTCCGCCATTGACGAAGACGTACTTAATATGGTGTTTTTTTAAATTTTCGATAATTTTGAGACAGATGGAATCATGAAAATCCTTGGGCAATTTTCTCCTGGTGGTTCCAAGAATTGAACCGGGAGTCTGCAAGAGCAATTCAATTTGCTCGCTATCTTCTAAACCGAGATCAATGAGATCATCATCAATCAATCCTTCAATGCCGTGTTGAGAACCATAAATATGGCCGATGCTGTCAGGGTGCCTCTTAGCTTCGAGGATAGCTCCGTATAAAGAGGAGTTTATCACCGAGGTAGGACCACCCGATTGAATATAGACCATATTTTTGTTTTCCATATATAAAATTATTCCTTTTCCAACTAGGTAATATTATCCTAATATTCCGCCCAAATTACAATAAAAATTAGTCCAAGTGGCTAATATAAGGAAAGATAAATCTTCAATTTTCTTTCGAGCAAATAAAATAGTCTGAAGAAACCGCGGACATAAATGCATATTTTATTTGCATAATAACGACAGCCCATATAAAATCAATGTGCTAGTTTTTTATACTAAGGAGGCAATTATATGTCATTTAACGTGACCTTTAATCAGGAAACAAAAACCTATGAGAAGCCAGTGAGCGTGCTGGAAGTAGTAGGTGATAATAGAGATTATATCTGTGCTTATGTCAACAAGCGGGTTCGCGAATTGACTTATTTGATCAGCAAGGATTCAGAAGTGACTCCCTTGACTATCAAAGATCGCGATGCCAAGCCATCTTACGAAGCATCCCTTCGCTTTTTAGTGGCCATGGCCATGCGCAATATTCACCCAGAGATCGATATTCGTTTTTCCTACAACGTTTCTCGCTCAATTTTCATGCAGATTCTTAATCCCGGTGTCACCAGCACCAATCAAATGGTCAAAGAATTAATCGATGAGATGAACAGCATTATTGCAAAAGATCTTCCTCTCGTCAGGAATATCGTCAGCAAAGAAGAAGCTGCTCGCATCTTTAAAGAAGAAGGTTATCAAGACAAAGTCGATATTCTTGATTACCGCCCAGAGAAGACCGCTCATATTTACACTTGCGATGGATACAACAACTACATGTACAACCGCATGGTGCCATCAACAGGCTATATTCGCAAATGGGATGTCAAATTCTATCATCCTGGCATCATCATTCGGTATCCTCGCCCCGAATGCGGTGGCGAGATTCCACCTTTCGAAGATGCCCCAACATTTGGCAAAACTCTCAAGAGAGCGCACCAATGGGCAAAAGCGACGGGAGGAGACACCATCGTCAGCATCAACCGTCACCTTGCAAAGGGTGGCCCAGTTGATTTTATCAACCTCAGCGAGCACAAGCACAATCAGCAATTTACCGAATTAGGCAATCTGATTGAAAACGATAAAGAAAGCATTCGATTAATCTGCATCGCTGGTCCTTCTTCCTCTGGAAAAACCACTTTTGCTAACCGCTTAAGAATCGAATTATTATCTCGCGGAATCAATCCAATCAGAATTTCTATGGATGACTACTATCGCCCAAAAAATGAGGCTCCAAAAGATGAAGATGGCAACCCGGATTTGGAATCCGTCGATGCTCTGGATATCGAAACATTTAACCAAAACATCTCCGATTTAATTTGTGGACTCAGTGTCGATTTGCCAAAGTTTGATTTCAAAGTCGGGCACCGCGTAAAAGGCAGAACTCTCCAAGTGGCTAGTGATCAACCGATCATCATCGAAGGCATCCATGCTTTAAATGAGAGAATGACAGCTTCCATTCCCAGCCATCAAAAATTCAAGATTTTCATCGCTCCTCAAGCGCAAGTGAATATCGACAATCACAATCCTTTGTCTCTCACTGATTTACGCCTATTGCGCCGCATCGTTCGCGATTACCAATTCCGAGGCAGCAGCGCGATTGAAACCATCTCAATGTGGGATAGTGTTCGCCGCGGCGAATTCAAGTGGATTTACAACAACCAAGAAGGCGCTAATTATGTCTTCAATTCCTTCTTAACTTACGAGTTATGCTGCATGAAGAAATATGCCTTGCCATTATTGGAAGTTATCGATGTGGAAAGCGAATACTTCCCCGTCGCCGAAAGGCTGATTAGAATGCTCAAATTCTTCGAAGATCTTCCCGATCAATGGGTCCCATGCAATTCCTTGATGCGCGAGTTCATCGGCGGATCTTGCTACGCTGATGTGTAATACTAGAAAAGCACCAAAATAAAAGGGAACTTAGTTCCCTTTTTTCTTGTCTTTTTGCTGGAGGATTTTGAAATTGGCGCTCTCCCGTTTATGTATGTTTACCAATTGCGTATAATAGACGTTCCTCATCGCTTCGTAGCGCTTCATCTGCTCGGGGCTGACGCATTTGGAAAACAAGGAAACGAAGACTTTCTCCAAGCGGAAGAAAGATTCGTAAAGGCTGAGCAATGTGATGTAGTAAAAATAGTCTTTGTTTGAATAGATGAGCATCGGGGTGCTGTGAATGATCTCAGAGCTCATCTCGTAGCGGGAATTATACATCGATAATCCAGCCACTTTTTCTAAGCCATCGCGGAAGTTCAATTTGAACGCTTCATCCTTTTTTACTTCTGGAATGCCATAGAGCCAACCATATTCGATGTATTTTTTGATATCTTTGCTCTTTAGATCGTATTGTTTCATCTCTTCCTTCATGTTATTGAAGATATCGGTTTGCTTATCTTTATCATCCATCACATCTTTGAAGGCAATGCCATATTTCATGTGTTTTAAGTAGAGATTGATTAAAGGATCACCATAATGTTCCAAAAGAATTAAAGTACACTCACATTCGTGCAGAGTTCTCCAAGAAGAAAAGGCTTCAGTTTCAAAGCCATCGACCAAAAGGGAAAGGCTGCATTTTGCGATGCTGAGAGATTTCATCAATAGATCAGTTAATAGAGTTGAGACGGGATCATTTTTGTCATATTTTTGCAAAATATTTAAAGTGAAGTTTAAATAGACACTGAGAGAAGAAATCGGAGGGAAGTATGAATTAGCAATTCTCCTCTCCCGGTGCTGCAGTTTAGATATGCTGATGTACTTATCGGCCACGATGGAAGCCATGGAAGTTTTGATATTTTCATTGGCAATAAATTCTTTTATTTGTTCAGGAGAGCGAACGGCTACACTGTACAAAAATTCTCCGACGCAGTATTCGACAATCTCAAAAGAATTGATATTCGCAATCTGCTCAAAGGGGGCTAGTTCAGAGAGCTGAGAAATAGCTTCGACAGCCAACTCATAAGTCTCATAGATAAAACCTTTTTCGACGATAGCCGGAACTTTTAAATAATCGACGATTTTGAAAATTTGTTCTTTGCTTAAAGCAGTGATCTTATTCAATTTCTCTTTCCTCCCCCGTCATCGCGCTGATCAGATACATGCGAATAGGCAATGCGCTAATGCTTCGGACATAATCGCGATACGCATGCAATTGTTTAATGTATTGTTCATCATCAATGTTTTTTAACTTAAAATCAACGATTTTGATTTCTTCTTGACTCATAATCAAGCAGTCGATGACGCCGTGAATTTGATTTTTAGCATCGTAAAATTTAAATTCGTGGCGGAGATTTTCGTTTTTAACATTCGAGAATAATGAAGTCATAAAAACATTAGATACGCATTGAGCTAATCGCTTATCTCTGATGAAAGAAAGATCTTTTTTTTCGTAATCCACCACTTCGAGCAACTGGTGTAGTTGCGTGCCAAAGTCCAAGACACCTTGATCAACTTCTTCGCTAATTTCATGGCTAGCGATTCTCTTTTCAATCAGCTGGCTAGGCAAAGAAATTTGCTTAATTTCTATTTTTTTGAGCGCTTTTTGCAGGTTTTTCACAGAAATATGCGCGTTCTTCATCTCATATTCGCAGCCGCATTTTTCGGGAATCTCAAGGAAATCAAGGAAGTCCTTAAACGAGGTGGCTTCTCTTAAATCAACAAGGAAAGAAGGCTTGGCTTTTTGCGGATATAGGAAGATTAGTTTTTCTCTGACTCTGGTTACTGCCACATAGAAAAGGCGGAGTTTTTCTTCAAAGTCTTCCCTTGTTACTCTTTCTTTTATGAGATAATTGGCAAAATTTTCGAAGGGATAATCCGGTGGCATTGGAAAAGAAATTCCATAGAGAGGAGAGACAAGAAATGATGTTTGTATCTCATCTCGGTTAAATTTTTTGAACAGCCCAGAAAGATAGACAATTGGGTATTCCAATCCCTTTGAGCGGTGGATGGTAATCAAAGTGACAGCATCCTTATGACTGGTTTGTCGGGGCACTTTTACATCCAAGTCGAACGCTGCCAAGTCTTCAAAATATGCTGATAATTCGCTGATCGAATAGCCGAGATCGTCCATCGATTTTGTAAACGAGAGGAATGTTTCTACCAGCTCTATGTTATCGTTACAACGATCGAGTTTAATGAGGCATTGATAGATGTCAAATTCCTCATATAAGGCGCGCAAAATTTCAAATAAGGATTTGTCTTTTGTTAGCCCCACCACTTTTTCAATCTTCTGATAGAGATCAGTGTGAAGGAAAAGTTTTTGTTTCACGATTGTGTAGATATCTTGATCAGGAATGCTTAAAAGAAAAGAACGCGCGATGGCAACATAGGCGTGATTGAACTCATCGTCGAGTTGATTGTTTGCCACGCGATTAAATAACTTAATGAGATTCTTGGTGACATATCCGAGCATGGAATTGTCAATTTTTTCATCTCTGATAATGCTTAGGGGAATTCCTAGGCTAGAAAATTGGCGGTGATACTCATCAAAATCGCTACCGCGGTCAACGATGATGGCAAAATCGCTAAAGCGAACTGGGCGCATCTTTGTGGTGTTTGTCCTTGAGTCCTTATCAAGAATCTGATACTGAGAATTAATCTTTTCCAAGACATCATCAGCGATAATAGCAATCTCTTTTTTGATGTTTTCTTCACTTTTTTGCCCTTCATAACGATAGATAAGAGGCTGATAGTCTTTGCTTTTTTTATCGGAGTCTCCGTATATGACGGGTTCATAGACAAAATGATGCCCATCTTGATAGTTGATGATGTTATTCTCCGGAGTCATTATTTTGCTAAATAACTCGTTTATGAACTCGATAATTTGATAGCGAGAACGGAAGCTGACATTCAAATCAATTTCTTTGCCGCTAATGTTCTTTTTATAGCTATTGAATTTATCTTGGAAAATCTGGCAATTAGCATTCCTAAAGCGATAGATTGATTGCTTGACGTCTCCCACCATATAGAGGTTATTTTGAGACAGGGCTTGAATGACTTGTTCTTGAACATCAGAAGTGTCTTGATATTCGTCGACCATGATATAGTCAAAACTCTGTTTTATTTCTTCTCTTACCATTGGGATATCAATGACTTCTAGGGCCATTCTTGCAATGTCAGAGAAACCGTAATGTTGACTCTGCTTTTTAAAAGTTAAAAACCGCTCTTCGACAGCTTTTGCAATCGCAATTAATATTTTGGCATAGGGTTGATAGTAGATAAAACCTTGATAGATGTCTTCACTGTGTCCAAAATGCCGTTTTTTCCAACTCGAAAAAAAATCGGTAATATATTGACGCAAATGTTTATCTTCTTCAGGGTAATTTTTCTTTTTATTAGGTAAGGATAGCGATTCGAGCAAATCGATTAAATGATCATAATTCTTGGCGTTGATTGCCTGATCAAAAACTGCACACAGGCAATTGCTATCATCTAAATCGCTCAATGTTTCGCACATTTTCCTTATTTTTTTGAACGCTTTAATGGCTTCCTGATAATAAGCATTAATGTAAGTCAAAACATGCTCTTTTTCATAGCATTCTTCTGCTAGATAATGCCAGAATGCTTCTTGATCAATTTTCAAATTAGAGGCGCATGTAATGCGGTTGACAAAATCTTTCAAGGCTAAATCGTTCTTCAAGCAAAAAGCATTTATCATTTTTACGAATAAGGGGTCTTGTTCGAGATAATATTCGTCAAAAACTTGATCGATAATCTTTTGCTTTTGCATGGCAAGCAAGCTTGAATCCATGATGCTAATGTCGCTTGAAATACTTAGATATTGGCTGTATTTTTTGACAAGATAAAGACAGAAAGCATCAAATGTTTCAATATGCGAAGCTTCTAATTCACTGGTGAGGTGGCTTGTTTCGGGATGGCTCAACAATTTATCGCGAAGTCGAATTTTCATTTCGCTCGCTGCAGCGTTGGTAAAAGTCAAAACTAAAAATTTGGAGAGCGATTTGCCAGATTTGACGAGCTGAAAAATTCGCTCAGTTAAAACCGCTGTCTTTCCGCTTCCCGCCCCAGCGGAGACTAAGACATTGCATCCAAGAGATTGAATCGCATCGATTTGATTTTTTGACCAATTAAATGCCATTGTCTTCTGCCTCCTGCTCTTGGATATCCTTTACATCGACTATCTGCTCAAACTTCACATAGCAGATATCGTGGTATGGGCAATATTTACACGCTCCATCACTATCGGCAAAAAGTGGGCGAACAGGAAAAATATTCCGGCGAATGCTTTTGTTCCCTTCAACGAAAAGATCGAGAGCACTTTTGCTTAAGGAGTGGAGATACTCTTGTGATTGAATGCGACTTCTTTTACTAAATTGATTATCTTTTGTCAGTTTTATACCTTTGATGAAAGATGATTCTTCGCCAGGCACTCCAAAAGTGTCATCGAACATATGAATAATGCTGGCGTCATCAATCGAATAGCCATCAAGTTTAAGATAATATGGAATTAAATCATCTTCTTTAATGGTGCGAGAGATTGAATCTGGTATGACATGCTGGATGTATAGACCTGTCAGAGTGTAATCCTTAAACTGAGGCGACTGGCTGGTTAACAATGCATAGGTAGGAAGTTGAAAGGAACTGCCATATTTTAAAAGAGCCGGCACGAAAGTTTCTTTGCCAGTTTTGTAGTCAACCAAAAACATATATTGATTGCTAACAATGATGATTTTATCAACAATGCCTTCAATTATCGTGCGATCATCAAGAGGCATTTTAATTTTTAGCTCAGCGAAGATCTGATGACTAGACATCTTCGATTGATGCAATTTGATTGCTTGGACCGCAGCATTCATATCCGTTTTTAATTCTATTAAAAGAGTTTTTTCTGACTCTGTGAATTGATAATCGCTTCCGGCGTAAGCGTTTTGATAAGCTTGTTCAAAATCAAAGTCTTGATTGCTCATATTCTGGAAAATTTGGTGGGCAATATTGCCGAGAGCGGAAGAAAAATTGCCCTTGAAAGGATCAAGGTCGAGACCATAAGCAAGATAATATTGAAATGGGCAAGCATAATAAGCTTTCATGCTTGAATATGAGTGCTTTAAAGAGGTGGAATCATCGAAAACTTTGGCGCCAGTGAATTGGTTATCATAAGAATCGTAAGGGATGGATATAATATCGAGAAGAGCCCGGTAGTCTTCGGTCTGCTCCTTAAAAAATTTATTTAAATCGCACAGATTTGCAAGGGTCATTTCAGCATAGCGATGGCTGAAGTATGTCTCAGGCAATTCAGCGTTGGCAATATGCATACCCCAAATTTTAGCAAAGGGAGAAGGATAATATTGGTTGTTTAAATGTCGGCGGGAATAAGAGAAGTGATAAGCATTATCTTGAGCAAAGAAGTTTGTAAGCATATGAATGGACATCTTTCCCTTATCCAGCGAAGTATTAAGCCCAAGAAGACTCTTTTCTTGGTCCGTTAAGAAATCATTATCTTGGTAGGAGATAGGGAAAAGGCCTTCGTGAAATCCCAGCACAAAAACATTAGCGTGATTAGCCATAATTGGCTCTTCGATAAAATTGACTGCAGGGCTATAAACATTATCAGAAATATGAGTTTGCTTCAGCAAATAAACAAGATATTGATATTGCCGAGCGAACGATAGCCGTTCATCCATCACTTCTTTTATCATTTTCTGGATCATTTTTTGATGATCGATTGGAATGCTTATTTGCGAGAAGATTTCCCCTATCTGATCAAAGCTTTGACGCTGGCGAATCTCTTGTAGAAGCCAACAGGTGGAATTTTGAGAATATAGAGTTTGATATTGGGAAATATTGAGGCGAAAATGAAAACTATTTTGAAACTCATCGAGGTAGTAATAATAATCATGGTCGCAACAATAAACATAGATATCGCTAGCCTTAACTCCTGAATCAAGTAGTTGGGCAATTTGATTTAGATTAAACAGCACTTCTTCAGGAATGGAAGAAAATTGAAGGAGCGGCTGATCTTTTTTTACCACTTCATTGATGTTAAAGTTGATGCAGCATTTCAAAGATGTTAAAACTCCGACCAACTCTTTATCGAGAGAAGAGTAACCAAAAACTTCGACATCTTTTCCTTTAAATAGCATTGTTATATATGGATTTCTTTTCAACAAACCAAGGGTTTTTAACTGAGCTTTAATATCGTGCAAATGACTCATTTTTTCGGTAGATACATCTGCTGTTGCAAAAGGGAGAGCGCGGACAATTTTTATCGCCGCATCATGCGAGATATTTTCAGAAATCATCACTTCCTTGATGCTCTTTTGATCTAGCTGATCATAAAAAGAGTGAAGCAATTCATTTTTATCGATTATTTTGAGATCAGTAAATGAGTCTTTTTGCCGAAAAGCATTCAATAGACTCTCGTGCATTGAAAAGAGAGCAATTATTAAGCGTTTTGCCATGTGCTTATTATAATGAATTACCATCTAGATATCAATGTGCGTACGTCCAAAAGGCAAAGAAAAAAGAGCCCTAGGGCTCTTATTGGAAATCGAATAATGACTAGTTTGCCAATACGGCGTATGAGGATAAATCGGTAGGAAGATTGACGCTCACATTGTCTCCATATTTGAAGGTCAATGCTGATTTATAAGCAAGATCAAGGAGAATTGGAGTTTCTTCGCTTTGAGTGTAAAGTTCGCTTTTAGAAGTATCGACTGAGACATCAATGTCAAATAATACATCGGTCAATAAAGCATCGCTATTGAGCAAAATGGTTGCTTTTAGCGCGCCAATTTCAAACATTTTGCCATATTCAGTAACGGCTGTTTGAATTTGTTCTTCAGTCATTTGGTCACCATTTGAAGAGAGGACAAGAGTTAATAATGAGAGGACATCTTCTTTGCTCAAATCAACAGAAATGCCAAAGCTTCCGTCTTCATAATCAAGCAGGGTGATATAATCTGCCAAAGTAGCAAATGATGATTCGTTGAGAACCTCGCCGAGACCTGTCATAACATCTTCTTTTGTTGGCAGGGTTTCAATTCCAAGAACTTGATTGAAGAAAGTATCAAGGAGTGGGAGGGCATCAGCGTTAATGACACCTGGTTGATAGAATTTTTCTGGAATATTTTCCATCGTTTGTCCGACTTCTTCTTCAGGAGTGCCGGTCGCGACTAAAATTTCAGAAATCATGGAGCGGAGTTCATTGTCAGAAGCATTGACGTACAAATTGCCTGTAGAAATGTAAGCGGCAACATCGACACCTGAGAAATCAAAGTCGACTTCTGGTGTAACTTCAGTGCCTATTTCAGTTCCGACATAGAGATCGATGCCGAGATCGCTAATGCTCGCTTCTGCTTCAACATCGTCAACAGAAGTGCTGGTTAGACCAGTGACCGCAAATTTAGCTTTCATTGAAGCATCAGCTTGAATGATGCCAAATCCATCGACTTCTTCAACCATGCGATTGCCAAGGATTCCTCCTTGTTTCGAGGCTGGTGCTTCAAAAGTTTGTCCTAGTTTTAAGTCAACATGAGCTTTCTTTAAATCGAAATTAGCTTCGAAGGAGTCTAAATCCATTAAAGAATCGTAAGCATTTCCAATTGCTAGGACTGTGCTCTGGGCTGTGGCAGGCGTTCCGCCTTTTGGCAAAGAGCCAGCACTCATTCCGCTTTCAAAACACGCTGCAAGAAGAAAAGTACTAGCTGCAACAAATAAAATTTTTTTAACTTTCATAAGTAAACCCCCTTTATTGTATGCACCTTAATTATAGGCGAACGGCCGCATAAAAATAACAAAATTCTTAATAATTAAAAGAAAAACGGTTCGAGGAACCGCTTTTAGTAGTCTTTTTTGCTAAAGCAAATAAGCTTAAGCAGCAAGGCCGGCCGCAACAAATGCAACAATGCTAGCAATGATGATAATTAATGCGATAGGCCCTAAAATGATGTCGATAATTGCGACTGGTTTGGCTATCTTTGCAAAGACAGTGAATGGCTTCTTGTTGCCACCATTTGACTTCTTGTTTAAAGATAATGAAATAATTCCGAGAACAATAGGACCAATAAATGTTTCGCAAAGAAATAACCCTACAAGCGCTAAAATGAAGGACACGAGAGCGTTTTTATCGTTAGGCGACATGCCTCCAGCGGGATCTTGTTCAAATGGCTCGACATTTAAGTTTTCTTTCTCTTCCATATGCATTTCTCCTTTGAAATTATTCTATTCCACCAGTGCTCAGCCTGCAATAGCGACTATAACTTAAAACTGCGCACAGCTTTGATCGCCTTGCCCCAGCCTTTATATCTTCGTGCCATCTCGATTTTTGACATTTGTGGATGGTAGATAGTCTGGTAACAATGGATTTTTTTTATCTCGTCGATGCTCTTGAAAAATCCGCTGTTTAAACCGGCGAGATAAGCCGCTCCGAGAGCGGTTGTTTCTAAACATTTGGGGAGGATAATATCCAGCTGAAGGATATCGCTTTGGAACTGCATTAAATATTTGTTGGCAGTTGCTCCGCCATCAACTCGTAAACTTTTTATACTACATTTAGTTTCTTTGTCCATGACACTAAAAACGTCTTTGCATTGGTAAGCAATGCCTTCCAAAGTGGCGCGGATGATTTGATTTTTATCAGTGCCGCGAGTAATTCCAACAATAGCACCTCGAGCTTCATTGTCCCAATATGGCGTTCCTAAGCCGACGAAAGAAGGAACGAAATACAAGCCCTCAGTATCAGATGCAGAAAAAGCAGCATGTTCGCTCTCGCTAGATTGAGAGATTATTTTCATTTCATCACGCAGCCATTGAACGGCGGCTCCACCGACAAATACCGAGCCTTCTAAAGCATAAGTGACTTGATTTCCAATTTGCCAAGCGACAGTTGTCAACAAACCGCTATGAGAAAAAACAGGGGACTCGCCAGTATTTAAAAGCATGAAGCAACCTGTACCATAGGTGTTTTTGCTCTCGCCTTTTTCAAAACATGCTTGTCCGAACAAAGCAGCCTGCTGATCACCTGCCACTCCTTGAATAGTGATGTTGGGGTCAAAAAAGCTAGCATTTCCATAGCAGAAAGAAGATGGCCTAACGGTTGGCAACATCTTCATTGGAATATGGAATATCTCGCATATTTCTTTATCCCACATTAATGAATTGATATTAAACAATAAAGTGCGTGATGCATTCGATATATCGGTGGCGTGAACCTTTCCTTTGGTCATTTTATAAATCAGCCAGGAATCAATAGTGCCACACAGCAGTTCGCCATTTTCCGCTTTCTTTTGTCCGTCGGGAATATGGTCGAGGATGAATCTGATTTTGCTTGCGGAAAAATAAGGATTGATTAACAGCCCAGTTTTTTGATGAATAAAATCTCGCTTGTCATTCAACTTTTCGCAAATGTCTAGCGACTGGCGGGATTGCCACACAATAGCATGATAAATTGGCATGCCTGTCTCTTTATTCCACACCACTGTGGTCTCGCGCTGATTGGATAAGCCAATAGAATCAATGTCGCTCATGGTGATATTAGCCTTAATTAAGACTTCATTGATTACATCAATAACGGAAACCCAAATGGAGAGGGCATCCGCTTCAACCCAGCCTGGATGAGGATAGAGGCATTGTATTTCTCTCTGAGCGATAAATTTGGCTTGGCCTTGATTGTCAAACAAAATAGCTCGCGTGGAGGTCGTGCCTTGATCAAGTGAGAGAATATATCTTTTCATGTTTAAAAACGCGACTTAAACATCCTTTCAATATCTTTGATTTCCTTGACGATACCTTTTGATAGGCATTCGCCGCGACCATTGCTGATTAAAACATCGTCTTCAATTCGAACTCCAAAGCCTCGATCAGCTAAATAGAGACCCGGCTCGACGGTGATGACATTGCCATTTTCCAATGGTTTTTCTCGATCTGCGCAATCGTGAGTGTTGAGTCCTAAATGATGAGAAACATTATGATAATAATATTTAACGACATCTTCATCCTCGCGCAGCAAACCGAGTTTGACGCATTCTTTTTTCAAAAATTCACGAGTAAATTCCTGAACTTGAGCGATGGTCATCCCCTCGCGAACATAATCGATGACGGCTTTATTGCAGTTTAGAACCGATTGATAAACTTCTTTTGCTAACCCAGAAAATACTCCGCTCACAGGAAAAGTTCGGGAGATGTCCGCGCAATAACCATGAGATTTGTAACCGATATCAAATAGAATGAGGTCATTATCTTTGGTCACATCATTTTGCGATGGATAGTGAAGGCAAGTGGCGTTTTTGCCCGAAGCCACGATGCTGGAGAAGGCCAATTCTCTGAAGCCATGCTTTCGCCCAAAAAATTCAAAAGAATCAGCGATATGCATTTCTAAAAGCCCTGGTTTTAAGTCGTTAATAATTTGGCTGATGCCATTATTTGTGCCATTGATGGCGTTGAGGATTTCCCCGATTTCTTCGGAAGATTTGACCATTCTCAGCTCGGTAATCATCGGATAGATGTTGATGGTCTTGATATGTGAGTATTCTCCAGCGATAAATTTTTCGAATTCTTGGGTGGAGAAGCTATCCTTGATTTTCAATTCTGGAGAAAGGTCAAGATACAGAGTATCGATCTGCCCATATTGGTTGTTTTTTGCCACGAGAGCTAGCGAGAGCATGCTCTCGAAAGAATCGTTCAAATAAACATTTTGTATGCGGGAGATTTTTTTAGCTTCTTCGATGGTCAATCTCTTTCCTGTCCACTTCTCTTTTAACTCATTGAAATCATCGATAAAAAGATAGACTTTCTTCTCGCTGATTCCCTTGACAAATAAGAGGACAGAATTCTCTTGTTCGATATTGCTCAGATAAAAGAAATGGCGATTGGATTGGAAAGGAAAAGTATCATCTTCGCTTCTCAGTTTAGAGACTCCGGCAAACACTACGGCGGCGGAATTCTCTTTCATCTTGGCAAAGAGCCGTTCGCGGCGATTTTCAATATCACTCATAATTAATTCTCCTTCGTTAAAATTTTGTTTGTCACTTCTTCGATTTCTGGCAGGGCGATTTCCTCCACTCTTCCTTCATCGACCAATGAAGCGTTCTGAGAGTTGAGGGGGAGCCTTCCTAAAATATTGAAGTGCAGTTGTTTAGCAAAGCTATCGAGATGCGAAGTGCCAAAGACTTCGATCTTTTTGCCGCAATCTGGGCAAGTGAGGTACGACATGTTTTCAATGACACCTAAAACATTAATGTGCATCATCTCGGCCATTTTTATCGCTTTTGTGACGATGAGCGAGACGAGATCTTGCGGCGAAGTGACGATGATTAAGTCATCGACTGGAATCGATTGAAAAATCGTCAGAGCCACATCGCCAGTTCCTGGTGGCATGTCGATGAGAAGATAGTCTAACTCTTCCCACAAGACATCTTCATAGAATTGCTTTACGAGATTCGCGAGTAAAGGACCTCGCCATATAATTGGATCCGAATCATCTTCTAATAGACAATTCGCGGAGATGATCTTGATGCCTAATCTCGAAGAGAGCGGATAAATCAAACTATTCTCACCGACGGCTTTTTCGCCGATGTTAAAAGCCTTGGGAATGCTCGGACCAGTGACGTCCGCGTCGAGGATTCCCACTTTAAAACCGCGCTTAATTAAACTTACTGCTAATAGCGAAGTGACATAAGATTTTCCCACTCCGCCCTTTCCGGAAAGTATTCCGATTATTCTTTTGATGTGCGATAGTTCGTTTAATTTTGCTTTGAGACTTTTAGTCTCGCAAGAATCATTGCTCGCGCAATGTTCGCAATCGTGATTGCATTCTGACATATTTGATAGCCTCCTAAATTTGTACTAATTGTGCTTTATTAAGCACGTTGATGCCGGCTTGAAGATAAGTTCTCAATAAGCGCGATGCTCCGAGTTTAGTGCCCCCGAAGTAGCGAGCTACAAAGATCACCACTTGATCCATCTCTCGCTTGTGGAGAAGCTCAAGCAAAGGTTTCCCAGCAGTGCCTTTTGGCTCTTGATCATCGCACGATTTGCTTTTCTCTTTCACGCGATAGGCATAAACAATGTGCTTTGCTTTAGCGTGTTCTTTTTTAATGTCAGCCAACAATTTCTTAAAATCGTCAGCGTTGTTAAGAGGGATAATAATGGCGACAAATTTTGATTTATTTACTTCCGATAAATCTTCGAATCTAGTTTGGACAGTTTGCATAATTAACTGAGAGAGAAATAATCAGCTAGGGATGTGCCGTATACGCCGAAGTCAAATCCTGGGGCGTAGATACTTGAGGTATAGTCAGTCCAAACTGGAGGCGCTGACTGGGTAACTAATCCGAGGTTGTCGTGAATGCGGGCGAGATAGAACACCTTCGCGGAAGCGCTATTATCCATGAGGGTGAAGGCGCCGATTAACTCTACGCGGGTCGGCAATGTGCCAGTGCTGATAATTCCATTCACAATGAGCACCGCGTTGAGCGATCCGTTCAAGCCATCGCACTCCACACTATTGACGTTTTCATAAGCGGTTTGATTGACTCCAGCAAGCGCTGTAGGACCAAAGTGTATTTCTTCATAGTAATAGCCAAGGCCATCGATAACGTCATACTGGATTTCCATGATATTATCGAGGAAGGTAGACATAATTTCGCTAGCGAAATAAGAGCGGACATTGCTGCCATTGCCATAGGAGTCATATGCCGCTTTCATCGAGACAGTGACTTCATTACGAGCGTTAGTAATGGCATCAAAATCATCGATGTCCAAGTTATTTTGGTCAATGTGATCGGAATTGGATGCCAGCGTGAATAATCCGCGCGATTCGGCCTGATCGTTGTAGTTTGCGAAGGTGAAGATTCTCGATAGAACAGCAATTTTTTCTTCCGGAGTACTGCCAGTGACATACTGGCCAAGATTGGCTCCGCTATTGGGATCTGATTGCCCAGCGGTGAGAATGTTATAAATCAATAATCCGCGGGTGGCAACGGAATAGCCCGACAAATCCCACATCGTGTCAAAGCTACCGCTTTGATCAGTGTTCAGAATGCGGCTGTGGCTGATGAAGCGAACAATGCCATCAAAATTGCTGGTATTATCAGCGAGGAGAATCATGTTTCCGAGGCTGTGGTAACCATCAAAATTATTCTCGGTATCATATTTAACCATGTTGCTCAAAGCGGCGTAAATATTGTTGATTTCGCAGTAATCGATGTTGGTTGCTCCGCGAGCTCCGCCATATTGATATTGGCCTATATTAATATAAGAATGATTGATGGAATTATAAGATGAGAGAGAACTTAGACCAATCGCGTCAAAGCCTTGAGAGACAAAGACTGGCATCACATCGTTGAGAAAATCAACTTTATTGATGGAAGTCATGACATCTCTGGTTTCTGATGGATCGATGTTATCCATTTGCAAGTTGGCGACATTCATCAAGCCTGTTTCGCCGAGAATTGATCGGCTGGTTGATATGAAGTCAACAAGAGCATGAATCTCATCATCGCCAGTCACTCTCAGCCAGCATTCGTGATAGCCTGTCGAATTATAAGTGGTCACATCATCTTTATAAGCTTCGTCGAGAGCTGTGACGGCTTTAATTTTAGCCATCATCTTTGCCGGTCCGTCAACGGGGTAAGCGTAGTTTGTGAGGCCAGATTTGGTAGTAAACATATTGATGACTTGCTCGAAAACAGTCATGTGGGTCGTAGAAGTTAAGTAGTCATTGGATATGTGCAGAATGTGGCTTGAATAGGAGTCGACGAATAAATCATAGATGTATCCGTTTTCCAATAGGGCTTTCACGACTGCGAGATCGCCCATGTTATTGGTGCCAACTATTGTGGTGAATGATTGATAGTCAGTGAGGAGGGTGGCGATGTTATCGATTTCATCGACATCATATTTCACATTGTAGTTGGTGGTTCCACCACTCTGATAATGATAGTAAGAAGAAGCATCGGATAAATCGACGCCTTCGAAAGTCGTGAAATCGCGGTCCATCATCGTCGAGATGAGATTAGGAACGGTATCGTACAGGGATTCGCAATTATTGAGAGCGACAAGCACCTCGCGAACATCATCGGTGTCGATATCCATCAAATTCATGGAGCTGAAATCATTGGCATGGAATTTCAAAGCAGCGGTTAAAAATACGCCGATGTCATCGATTTCCGTCGACTGAGCAGGCAAGGACAGGGCTGAAGCACCTAATCCATCGTGAGTGAACAAAGTCTCGGCCAAGTATTCAGCTTTTTCCTCAGCGTTTGAATATAATCCCAGAGCCATATTGGCTTGGTCTTTTGGCGAGGCGGCGCGGAAAAGAGAAGATGATAGCGTATCATCGGAGAACATCTGCACGCATATTTCTTGGAAGATGGTCATCCCTGTTGATGAGGTATTGGTCAAGACAACATTATGGCTGCCATCGAAAGATAAGGATAGCACAGGTCCGCCAGTATGGAACATTTTGCTTTCTTGCAATGTGTGGAGGAAATTCTCGAGATTTTGAACAGAAGTAAGCGAAGTATCGATAGTATCAAAATCGGGGAAGGTTGAGGGCTCGCCATTTTGGTACTTTGAAACTTCTCTCACGATATCGCTGACTAAGGAAATCTCTTCTTCTCCAAGTCTGATATTCCAGTTATATGTCTGTGTCCCGAACAAATTCTCCTCATCGAAATAGTGATAGAAAATGTTGGTGTCATCGAAATTAACATGAGTTAGATTGCTGACAATGCTGTACTGAGAAGCGTTTTCAAGCGCTAGAGAAATAATATTCGAAGTGCAATCAAATAGCGTATTCGTTTCATTAAGAGTATTCATTATTTGGTTTATAGCAATGGAGTTGCCGCTGTTGGTGATGTCAAAATTTTCAAAGTTGAAGGTGATGGCACCGCCTGATTTGCGCAGGCCTTGATAGTTTTCCGTTGTTCCTTCAATAGGCCCACCGACAATGGCATCGACGACAGTAAAAATGGCGTTGATTTCATCGACTTGCTGGCTATAGTTAAAGTTTTTCAAACCTCTAAAATCAAAGTAGTTGTCGAGAAGATAATCGGCTTTAGCTTTTATGATATCGCTTTCAGTAACCACTGCCAAATCTGGATCGAGATATTCGGCATAATCATCGTAGTAAAAAGTGTCTTTTGGACTATCGGAGTTATAGAGAATTTCGCCCATATATTCAGCGGTTAAGAAAGCCGACAATCCGTTTTGGAAAACCGTCGGATAATAGCCATCAGTGTCATCGTTTAAGTTAGGATCCAAAATAGAACCTTTGCGATGGAAAACTAATGATTCCTGAATTCCGAGGATGGAATCGCGCACTTTATTGGATACTTCAACGTCAATCTTATCAGTCACAAGCTGATTATTGCTATCCAAAATGCCATTATCAACCATGAAGCGATAGGTGGCATAAATATTAGTTAAATAATCAATTTCCACTTGTCTTAGCGGAGCTGAAGCAGCGTAGTCATTGATGTATTGGTCGCACGAAACTAAATATGAAGTATTTGCGGGTGACAGATCGAAGAAGGAAGATGAAGAACTGCTCGGGAAGGCTGATTTAGCAATTTCAAAGAAATTGTATGGCGTCACTCTCAGGCAGGTGGTGTCATTGAGAGAATTGACAAGCCCATCGAAAGTCCTCGTCGGAAGTTTCAGCAAATCATTTGTCGCCACCGCTTGGGTGACCCAGTAAACAATCTTGCTGAGGCGTCCGATTTCGTCGAGTTCTAGAACAGCGGAGTAGTCCTCGATGAACTGAGGGTTGTCCCAATAATTGGTGTAGCTCGCATAAGGAGCCACATAGCTTGAGGTATCAAAGGAAGGGGTAAAACCTTCGCTGCACCAATCGCCTTTTTCATCTAATGAGGCAAAGTCGCCTTTGACAATCGTATAATCGTCCGGCCCTTTAGTGCCCCACGTGCTGTCCCAAACTAGCGGATCTCTAATTAAGTTGTAGCTATTCACTCCATCGGAGAAATTGGTCAAGCTGCTTTCCGCTTTGGCATATAGCCATCCGGAGAACAAATAGTTTCCAGTAGTCTTATCGATGAACATTGAAGAATCAGCGAGAGCGTGGAGAAGATCATTGAGGCCGACAACGTTTGTGATAGCATTCAAATTAAGGTTGGACATATCAATCGCGGCTTCTCCGATTGTCGTGAGCAAAACTCCGAGTTTTTCTCCCTCATCTTTCCAGTCAGTGACATTGGTGAATGAGACTCCTTGAGCGAGGATACCAGTCTGATCGAGTTGAGCGTCGAGGAATGTCCCCATCGTGCTTGAAAAGACGGCGCTATCGCCTACGGCAGATAATATTCTCGAGAGATGATAATCGTTTTCAAGAGAGGCGATATGATCGGTCATATTGCTTCCTGATAGATATGTATCATCAGTCATCACCGTCATAATTCCCGATGAAGCGAGAGCTTTGATAACATTGGCAATCGCACCATTTTCACCGTCATAGATGGCATTTCCATAGCGGTCATGGTAAAAGTTGCCACTGCTATCGGTAGAGTTTACCCAAGTTATGTTGGGATCATTTAGCAAAGTTTGGTCAAAAGCTAGCCCTTCAACATGCAGAGAATCACCAAAGATGTAACTCATGACATTGAAGTAGTTTTCATTCTTTGTGTAAGTATCTGTTGGCTCAGGAACAGGGTTGATGATTCGGCAGCGGTAGACGGCGTCAAGCGCATAAGCGATGGACTCGCTAGCAGAGCCTAAATGGCTGATCATTGTCGCGGTATCATACCCGCCCGATAAGATATCGGAAAGAGTGCCAAAATGTTTCACTGAATCGATGATTTTTGCTAATTCGATGCCGAGAGTTCGCGACGCTTCAGCTTTATGAACCCCATCCGTGACAATTGCGATGTCAATGTTGCTCTGCTGGAACGCTTCGGCGATGCTTCCCGTAGTTAATAAAGTATTTATAGTGGGTGTTAAGATGGCATAGATAATCTTGGATTTATCCATCCTCTTCATCGCTAAAGAGAGCACTCGAACCACTCCTGGGTCGATATCGCTTAGTGAGCCACCCTCGGGGATTAATTCTCCGCTAGTGAGAGTATCAAGGGCGCCAGGGTTTTCGCTAAAAGCGGAAAAGCAGTAGAAAAGAGCATTGAATTCTTCTTTATAGTTTTTCATCCATTTGCCCGCGGAAAGTTCTGTCATAACAGCGGAGACAGCGGTTTCGGTTGTCTCATCGCTGATGAGCTCGCCCAGCGTTGTCGCAAAAGAGGAAAAAATAGTCTTGCACAAAGAAATATCTAAGAGGGAATAGCGCCTGCCTGGGATTCTCTTGCCGTTAGAATAGACAATCGTGCGCCCATTTGAATCAAGGTTAACGAGCTCATTGGCGGTATTGGTTTCTCCGACAATAATGCGGCGATAGGCGTCAATGTTCTCTAAGAGAACGTCCATCAATGTAAAATCTTCTTCTCCAGCGCGAAGAGGAGCGAGTCCGCTTCCCCCTTCTCCAGTTTCGGAAGAATTCATATTGAGAATCGCGGTAACGATGCGATTGTCAGCGCAGTACATTTGATATAAGCAGTCATAGACAGTGCTCAGTTCAAATCCCCAATCGATATCGTTTAAGGCTTCGAAAGTTGTGGGGAAATAAGATTTCATGGTTTCCCCACCATTGTTAATTAAATACTGAATTAAAGCAGGAATGCTACGCGAGAGCAATTTTGACTCGCTGATGGTAGTCAAAGCATGATAGGTATAAGAGTAAGCTTTTTTAGTGAGCAAACTAGAGATTAAAACCGCATTGTCGGTTGGCAGAACAAAGTTTCCATCATCATCGAGGAACGAATCGACAATACCGCTATTAGCGACATCAATAGCGATTGTTTCGATCGCATCTAGTTCTTTATCCCATTCAGCATCGGATAAATCAAGAAGGGAAGTGTCAACATAATCGGCGAGCAAATCAGAATTAAGGGATATCTGGATGGCTAATGGAATGATCATCATGACCAAGTTTGAATCTTTCAAAGATGCAAAGAGGGTTTCGATATACTCCTGGCTGACCATCTCGGGAATACTAAAAGTAATCTTGTTGTCAGATCCAATTACGATGTTTTCAGCTAAAACATTGGCAATTTTTGTCAGTTCAGAAACGCTCTCGATGATGCCAATTGAGCCGTTTTTCAAAGAGGAAGAGGTCAGGCTATTGAGAATTGTAGTGTCAATCGTCATCCCAGTGGATGGATCGACGGTCCAGTTAAAAAACGTCTGAGCAAAGAGAGAATTGTCGTAGGTTTCAACAAAGCCATTGAGATAAGCCACCACTTGGTTTTCGTCATCTCTTCTCGAATAGTTTTGATTGATAATGTTTATCATTGAGGAAAAAGGCGAGAAGAAAAGAAAGCCCACCACTACATATGTGATGGTATTCATAGCCACGCCTACCCAGCGAACTTTAATTCTATTGCGCGCAAGTTTGGGAATGAGGTGCTTGAATAATGCATGCCAGAGGATAGTGCATAAAAGCGATCCCAGCGTGACAATGAGAATCATGATGACCATAAAGGCGGCTAATTTGACAACTGAATAAGCCAGCGCTTCCGCAAATTCTGTGGCGGCTGCGTAGCTTCCAGAAACATTGTAAAGATAGTAAAATCCGCGGAAGCATGACACTAAAGTATCATGGAAAGAAGTGATTGGAGCGTAGTAAATTATTCCCGTTTTTTCATTGGTGAGAATAATAGTCTCGTAAGGGATGAATAAATCAAGATTTATATTGCCTAAAATATCAGCGATTGCGGTCAGCGATACAAGCCCGACAGTGACGAGAATGAGCATGAATAGCATTCGATATGTCGATGACCAAATGCCTCGTTTATAACCGACAATTCCCGCGATAAGGAAACCCACAATAGCGGCAACAAAAAGAACAATGAGACCTATATTGACAATTTGAGCAAACAAATCAGCAGACATTATTACCTCTTCTCTCTATCAGTTCATAACTAATAGTTATTGTTACTTTTAAAGTCAATTTTAGTGTATAGTTTTTTTATTAGGAAATAAAGAAAATGTTAATGCGAGACACCATTTGTAACAAATGCGGTCATAACTATGATCCGGTAAATACTAATTGTCCAAAATGCGACGAAATAAACCCCAATCCTGAGGCGCATAAAAAGCAACGAGGTTTAATTTGGCTGCCTCGCTGGCAAGAGATTGCTTTCTTTTTAACAGGTTGGCTGGGATTAAATATTATCGGAATTATCATCCAATTAGCATTGTCTTTTCTCAACAGTGAAAGCACCAAGATCATGTATATGGCTGTGTCTCAATTCGTCACCTACGGATTGTTGTTTATTGGCATGATTTTTCTAGCTTTCCAGAATCATCGAAAGATTCTCGCTTCTTTTAAGAGCGTTGTCCCATATGCAATAGGAATTGGAATAGGGGTTGGTATTCTTCTCTTGGGTTCTTTTTATAAGTATATCGCTTCGTTATTTGTTGACTTTGGTGTTAACGGAAACGAAGATCTAGTAAGAAAGATTACTATTTCATATCCAGCCCTATCCATCTTGATATTTGCATTTGTTGGACCGATTTGTGAGGAATTAACCTACCGCCTTGGACTATTTTCCTTTTTTGCACGGATAGGCAAATGGCTAGCATATCTTGTTACAATCGCTTTTTTTGCCTTGATTCATTTCGACTTTTTAGCCGGTAGCCCAGAAGCATACCTTGTCGAACTGCTTAATCTTCCTTCCTATTTAATCGCTGGTGGATTGCTCTGCTTTGCTTACGATTATTTTGGGCTTGCCGCTTCGCTGACTGCTCATGTAACAAACAATTTGGTTGCTGTTGTCTCAATTTTGATTTCAAATATAATTAGTCAATGATGAAAAACGAAGATAGCACTCAAAAATGGCTCTTTTTATCAAACTTCGGTTTGAAACTATTAGCTTTTTTATTCATGACATTAGATCATGTAGGGCTTATGCTCGAATATTATTATCTTTCTCCCGGCTCTCCCGTCGTCATTCTTTTGCGTGGCCTAGGAAGGTTGGCGATGCCCCTATTTGCCTTCATCATTTACGAGGGCGTTACTCACACTAGAAGTTTTAAAAAATATGCTTTGAGATTAGGCATTATGGCGTTATTCATTAGTGGAGTCTATGCCTTACTAGCTTATATCCCTAATCCGTTTTTCTCTCAGGACTTTACGCAGGGGGGCAATATCTTTATTGATCTCCTTCTCGGCGCTGTCGGAGTGTACTGTCTCATGCAGGCAAACTGGCGCATTAAAATGCTCGCTTTACTCCCGGCGTGCTATGCCATTTTGTCATTCGCGATAACGACGTTTGAATATAATACCGGCACGCTCGTTTATTGGCTCCCCTTTTATTTGAGAACCCAGTATGGATGGTTTTCCGTTTTGCTGATTATGAGCTTCTACTTGGCGCGTCTTATAAAAGATTTTTATCTCAGCGTCATTGCTCGAGATATGGGCGTTGATGTGGAAGTCTTAAAGCTCTCCTCTTTTGATATGCGAGCCACAAACTTATTAAACATGTCAGCCGTGGTCGTGATAAGCCTTTGTTTATATGCTTTGTCGTGGTTTGGAAACATGCCTTTTTTGCCATATCAGTGGCTGGCGCTTTTTTCTGGAGCATTACTTTTGTGTTACAGTGGGAAACGCGGCTATAATAAGCCATGGTTCGAGTATGGAGCGTATCTATATTACCCCCTCCATCTCGCCATTATCGCGTTAGTATTTTATTTGCTAACCTTATAGGAGGAACTATGATTAAACACGTTGAAACAGTTCAGGAATTTAATGCTTTGTACAACAAAGGAAGAGTCTTTGTCGATTTCTTTGCCACCTGGTGTGGACCATGCAAAATGCTCTCGCCAGTGGTTGAAGCAGTCGATGCCAGCGGAAAGGTGACCAACACTTTAATTTTGAAAGTTGATGTCGATCGCTTGCCAGCAATCGCCGCTCAATTTGGCATCCAATCAATCCCCACTTTGATTCTTTTTGAAGAGGGAAAAATCGTCAGACATTCTCTCGGTTATATGAATCAAAATCAACTTCTTAACTTCTTGAAATAAAAGCAATTGTCAAATTCGTATGCGAGTTATATAATATAACCCGCTGCGAGTTGCAAGTGTAGTTCAGTGGTAGAACACTAGCCTTCCAAGCTAGTTATGCGGGTTCGATTCCCGTCACTTGCTCCATTAGAAAAGATAAGGTTTGGTATAATGTGCCAGACCTTTTTTATATTCATGCTTCGGCATTGAGAACTGACCATGTACTAGTTCAATTGATGTGAGACTAAATTAAAGAAAATAAAAGAGTCCTTGCTTATAATAAGTTAACCACAACTTGTTAAGGAGGACTCCATGGACATTTTAACACAAGAAAGAAACTTT